>Ga0209611_10011561_pt1 | contig 12668 bp, 9 predicted proteins | sample S1TSphgellanicum_3_FD_187693 | JGI IMG/M metagenome (GOLD analysis project Ga0209611, IMG submission 187693) | Host-associated microbial communities from peat moss isolated from Minnesota, USA - S1T2_Fc - Sphagnum magellanicum MG (SPAdes) (version 2) | ecosystem: Host-associated > Plants > Peat...
AACTTGCGCGCCACCAGCTCATCGTCCTCGCCGTACAGCGCCCGGCGCTCGGAATGGCCGACGATCACGAAGCGGCAGCCAACGTCCTTGAGCATCGCCGCCGACACTTCACCGGTGTAGGCGCCATGCCCCTCCGCGCTCACGTTCTGCGCCCCGAGCTTCACCGCGGCGCCGCGCAGCAGCCGCGCCACTTCGGCCAGGTAGACGTACGGCGGACACACGACGCAATCGATGCTCTCCAGGTTCGGCGCCGTCAGGATCGCCTCGATCAGCGGCCCGTTATCTGCCCGCGATCCATGCATCTTCCAGTTGCCCGCTACCAATTTGCGCCGCATGACGGTGTCTACCCCCCCCCGAATTAACCGGACGTCGCGTCGTTCAGGTAGGGGCGGTTTCCGGGGCCACCGCCGTACGGACCGCGTCGGCCAACGCATCGGCACAGCCGCGCACCTCGGCCGCATCGCGGCCCTCGACCATCACGCGGATCACCGGCTCGGTCCCGGACGCCCTGAGCACCACGCGCCCCTCACCCTGCAGTTGCTTTTCAATGCGGCGCACCGCGGCTGCAATCGCCGGCACCTTGGTCGGGTCGAAGCGGCTCGCCACCACGACGTTCAGCAGTACTTGTGGCAACTTTTCCATGCCCGCCGCCAGTTCCGCCAGCGAGCGCCCGGTCTGCTTCATGATGCCCAGCACCTGCAGCGCGGTGATCAGCCCATCACCGGTGGTGGTACGGTCGAGCAGCAGGATATGGCCGGAGGTCTCCCCGCCGAGCATGCCGCCGCAGTCCTTGAGCTTGGCCAGCACGTGCCGGTCGCCGACCGGGGCGCGTACGAAATCGACCCCCATGCGCTTGAGCGCCAGCTCCAGTCCAAGGTTACTCATGACTGTACCGACGACCGGACCGCGCAGCCGGCCGGCGGCCTGGGCTGCCGCCGCGATCACGAACAGCAGCTGATCCCCGTCCACCAGGCGCCCGAGGTGATCGACCATCACCACCCGGTCACCGTCGCCGTCGAACGCGATGCCGACGTGCGCATGCACGCCCGGCACCGTGAGCTGCAGCAGTTCCGGCGCGGTCGAGCCGCAGCCATCGTTGATGTTGCGGCCATTGGGCGAGCAGCCGATAGGCACGATCTCGGCATCCAGATCCGCCAGGATGCGCGGCGCCACCTTGTAGGCGGCGCCATTGGCGCAGTCGATGACAATCTTGAATCCCGACAGGTTGACGCCTTCGGACAGCACGCCGGCGCAGAACTCCTGGTAGTGCAGCAGCGCGCTGTCGACCCGACGCGCGCGGCCGAGTTCGCGCGAGGCGCGCGTTGCCGGCACCGTCGACAGCTGCGCCTCGATGCGCTCCTCGAGCTGGTCCGACAGCTTCGCGCCCTCGCCGTCGAAGAACTTGATGCCGTTGTCCTCGTAGGCATTGTGCGAGGCACTGATGACCACGCCCAGACGGCAGCGCAGGTGGCGCGTCATGTAGGCCACCGCCGGCGTCGGCAGCGGGCCGGTCAGCAGCACGTTGGCCCCGGCGGCAACGAAACCGGCCTCCAGCGCCGCCTCGAACATGTAGCCCGACACCCGGGTGTCCTTGCCGATCAGCACCGTGCCGCCATCACCGAGCACCACGCGCGCCGCCGCGCTCGCCAGGCGCAACGCGAAATCCACGGTCATCGGATCCGCGCCTACGCGGCCGCGGATGCCGTCGGTCCCGAAATATGCTCTGCCCACCTCAACTCCTCTGCCTGATGGCGCTCGCCACGCGCACCGCGTCCACGGTCGGCGCCACATCGTGTGCGCGCACCATGCTCGCGCCGTGCAGCACCGCCACCGTCGCCAGCGCCAGGCTCCCTGCCAGCCGTTCGTTGGCGCGCCCGCCCAGCGCGGCCACCATCGACTTGCGTGACAGCCCGACCGCCAGCGGCACGCCCAGCCGCTCGAATTGCGCCAGATCGCGCAGCAACTGCAGATTATGCGCCAGTAGCTTGCCGAATCCGAACCCGGGATCGATGCACAGCCGCTCGCGTGCAATGCCGGCGTCGGTACAACGGCGCAGGCGCTCGGCCAGGAATTCCTTCACTTCCTCCACCACGTCCTGGTAGTGCGGGGCCAACTGCATGGTCGCCGGCTCGCCTTGCATATGCATCAGGCAAACGCCCAGGTTGCCAGCGGCCACGGCTTGCAGCGCGCCCGGAACGCGCAGGGCGCGCACGTCGTTCACCAGGTGAGCACCGGCGGAGCCCGCCCGCCGCATCAGTTCAGGATTGGAAGTATCGACGGAAATCAGTACCGGCAGCCGCGCCGCGACGCGCTCGACCACCGGCAATACGCGGCGCAGTTCCTCCTCGCTGCCGACCGGCGCGGCGCCCGGACGGGTGGATTCGCCGCCGATGTCGATGATCGCGGCGCCCTGGGCCGCCATCTGCTCGGCCTGGGCCACGGCGGCATCTGGTTCAAGGAACACACCGCCGTCGGAAAAGGAATCCGGCGTGACGTTGAGCACGCCCATGACCACCGGGGGGTCGAGGTCGAGCACGCGGCCGGCACAGCGCAATTGCATTTACGGGCCTTATCGACGGGATTGATCGACGGGATTGATCGACCGGCCCTGGGTCCACGGGCTTGCAGTCGCGCGCAGGCCGGGCCGGCCGTGCGCGCGGTGAGCGGCTCTAGTGTTGTCCTGCCGGCCGCACGATGCCTTCGGCCGGTGCGCCCGCCGGTGCCAGCGCCGGCTTGCCGCTGCCGGTCGTCGGCGTCGTATCGTCCCAGCCCTCCGGCGGCTTGGGCGTGCGGCCCGCCATGATGTCCTTGAGCTGGTCGTCCGCCAGGGTCTCGTACTTGATGAGCGCCTCGGCCATCGTGTGCAACTTCTCGAGGTTGGTTTCCAGGATCTGGCGCGCGCGCTTGTAGTTCATCTCGATCACGCGCCGGACTTCCTCATCGATCGCGTGCGCGGTCTCGTCCGACACCTGCTTGTGCTGCGTGACGCTGCGGCCGAGGAACACCTCGCCGGACTCCTCGGAGTAGGTCAGCGGTCCGAGCCGGTCCGACAGTCCCCACTTGGTAACCATGTTGCGCGCCAGGTCGGTCGCCCGTTCGATGTCGTTGGAGGCGCCGGTGGTCACGGCGTCCTCGCCGAAGATCAGCTCCTCGGCGATGCGACCGCCGAACAGCGTCGCGATCGAACTCTCCAGCCGCCGCTTGCTCATCGAGTAGCGATCCTGCTCGGGCAGGAACTGCGTGACGCCCAGGGCGCGTCCGCGCGGAATAATGGTGACCTTGTAGACCGGGTCATGCTCCGGCACGCTGATGCCGACGATCGCATGACCGGCTTCGTGGTAGGCCGTCATGCGCTTCTCGGCATCGGTCATGACCATGGAGCGGCGCTCGGCGCCCATCATGATCTTGTCCTTGGCACGCTCGAACTGGTCCATCGAAACCTGGCGCTGGTTGGCTCGCGCGGCGAACAGCGCCGCTTCATTCACCAGGTTGGCGAGGTCCGCACCCGAGAACCCGGGCGTGCCGCGCGCGATCAGAGCCGGCTTGACGTCCTCGCCCAGCGGTACCCGCCGCATGTGCACGCGCAGGATCTGCTCGCGGCCGCGCACATCGGGCAGCGGCACCACGACCTGGCGATCGAAGCGGCCCGGACGCAGCAGCGCCGGGTCGAGCACGTCGGGCCGGTTGGTGGCGGCGATGACGATGATGCCTTCATTGCCCTCGAAACCGTCCATCTCCACCAGCAGCTGGTTCAGGGTCTGCTCACGCTCGTCGTGCCCGCCGCCCAGGCCGGCGCCGCGGTGGCGACCCACGGCATCGATTTCATCGATGAAGATGATGCAGGGGGCGTGCTTCTTGGCCTGCTCGAACATGTCGCGCACGCGCGAGGCGCCGACGCCGACGAACATTTCCACGAAATCGGAGCCGGAGATGGTGAAAAACGGCACCTTGGCCTCGCCGGCGATGGCGCGCGCCAGCAGCGTCTTGCCGGTACCGGGCGACCCGACCATCAACACGCCCTTGGGAATCTTGCCGCCGAGCTTCTGGAACTTGCCCGGATCCTTGAGGAAATCGACGATCTCGGCCACTTCCTGCTTGGCCTCGTCCACGCCGGCAACGTCGGCGAAGGTCACGTTGACCTGGTCCTCGCCCAGCAGCCGTGCCCGGCTCTTGCCGAACGACATGGCGCCGCGGCCGCCGGCGGCCCCCTGCATCTGCCGCAGCAGGTACACGAACACCAGCAGCATCAGCAGCGCAGGCGCCAGCTGCAGCAGCAGCTGCGTAAGGAAATTCGGTTGCTTGGGCGCCTGCCCCTCGACCGCCACATTGGCCTTGAGCAGGTCGCCGATCAGCGTGGTGTAGTTGGTCTCGGGGTTATAAGCCTCGAACTGGGTCTTATCCTTGAGAACCCCACGAATCTGGTCGCCCTGGATGACCACGCTGTCGAGCTTGCCGGCGTGCAGGTCGTTATAGAATTCGGAGTATGTCAGCTGCTGTCGCTGTGGCCCGGTGGGCATGTAGCGGCTGAACACCGCCAGCATCACCAGCACGATGACCACCCAGAGCAGGATGTTTTTTGTCAAATCGTTCAACTTCATTTCACCATAATGCTGCGCGGCGACACCGCCAGGAGCGAAACCTTGACTGGGACGCTACACCATCCGCATCCCGGAGGCCAGCAAGTAGGTTTCAGGACTGCGCGAACGCGACGCTTCTGGCTTCAGGCACCTGACGCGCCCGAAACGGCCACGCGCCGCCGCCACCAACTGCTCGAAACCAGCCCCCTGCAGGACCTTGATCAGGGCATGGGAGCCGGGTTTCAAGACCGCGCCGGCCATATCCAGCGCCAATTCGGCCAGGTACATCCCCCGTGGGGCGTCGATCGCGTCCATTCCGCTCATGTTCGGCGCCATATCCGACAGCAGCAGGTCGGCCCCGGCGGTACCGAGCGCCGCGCGCAGCTGCCCCAGCACCGCGTCCTCGCGAAAGTCGCCCTGGATGAACTCCACTCCGTCCAGCGGCTGCATCGGCAGGATGTCGGTCGCCAGTACCCGCCCGTTCCGGCCTACCCGGCGGCGTACGTACTGGCTCCAGGCGCCCGGGGCTGCTCCCAGGTCGAGCACCACCATCCCGGGCTTTAGCAGCCGCTCGCGCTGGTCGATCTGTTCCAGCTTGAACACCGCGCGCGATCGCCAGCCTTCGGCCTGCGCGCGCTTGACGAACGGGTCGGAGAAATGCTCGCGCAGCCAGCGCTCGCTGCTCTTGGATCGGCGCGCCATGTCCTCGTGGATCCACTGACGAATGACCGCGTCAGCGCGCCTGCGCCGACCCGCCTATCATATCGCCATGCAGCTGACCGACAAGCAATTACGTTTCCTGCGCGGCCGGGCGCACGCCCTGAAACCGGTGATCCAGGTGGGTAACAAGGGACTGACCGCCGGGGTGCTGGGCGAAACCCGGCGCGCCCTGGCCGATCACGAGCTCATCAAGCTGCGCTTCCAGGCGGCCGATCGCGCCGCCCGCGACGCGCTGCTGGCCGAGCTGGCGCGCGACACCGGCAGCGCGCTGGTCACGCGCATCGGCCATGTCGCGGTGCTGTTCAAGCCCAACACCAGGCTGTCGAAATTCCCGCTGCCAGACTAGAGGTACTTGACCGACACGATCTCGTAGCTGCGGGTCTTGCCCGGCGCCGCCACCTCGACCACGTCGCCGGACACCTTGCCGATCAGCGCGCGCGCGATCGGCGAGGTAATCGAGATGCGACCGCCACGGATGTCGGCCTCGTCCTCGCCCACCAGCTGGTAGCTGACGGTGGCGCCCTCGTCCTGGTCCTCGAGCTCCACCGTGGCGCCGAATACCACCTTGCCGGTCGGCGGCAGGCTGGCGATGTCGATGATCTCGGCCGCGGCCAGCCGCGACTCGATCTCCATGATCCGCCCTTCGATGAAACCCTGCTGCTCGCGCGCCGCGTGGTACTCGGCGTTCTCCGACAGGTCGCCGTGGCTGCGCGCCTCGGCGATGGCCTTGATGACCCGCGGCCGGTCGTCCGACTTCAGCCGCTTGAGTTCCGCGCGCAGCATCTCCGCGCCGCGCAGGGTCATCGGCGAGCGCTTCAAGTGCCCACCTGCAGCGCCGTGCTCACCGGCAGCGCCGCCGTTTCCCGGTGCAGGTCCTGCAGCCGGTTGACGTCGACCTCATCGACGTGGTCCAGCGCCTCGCAGGTCGCGAGCGCCGCCGCCAGCGTCGTGTAGTAGGTGATGCGCCGGTGCACCGCCTCGCGCCGTATCGAATTCGACTCCAGGATCGCCTGCTTGCCCTCGGTGGTGTTGATGATCAGGTCGATCTCGTCGTTCTTGATCATGTCGACGATATGCGGCCGGCCCTCGCGCACCTTGTTGACGCGGCGGCAGGCGATGCCCGCGGCCTTGAGCGTCGCGGCTGTGCCGGTGGTCGCCACCAGGTGAAAGCCATGCTCGATCAGGCGCCGCGCCAGCTCCAGTGCCCCGCCCTTGTCACGGTCGCGCACGCTGATCAGGCAGCAGCCCGAGCGCGGCAGGATCACACCGGAGGCGGACTGCGACTTGGCGTAGGCCTCGCCAAACGTGCGCCCGGTGCCCATGACCTCGCCGGTGGATTTCATCTCCGGACCCAGGATAGGGTCGGCTTCCGGGAACTTGAGGAACGGGAACACGGCTTCCTTGACCGAGTAGTACTTCGGCACCCGTTCGCCGAGCACGCCCAGGTCGCGCAGCTTCGCCCCGGTCATCACCCGCGCGGCGATCTTCGCGATCGGCACCCCGGTCGCCTTGGACACAAAAGGCACGGTGCGCGAGGCGCGCGGATTGACCTCCAGCACGTACACGACGTTGTGCTGGATGGCGAACTGGATGTTCATGAGCCCGACGACGTTCAGGGCGCGCGCCAGCTTGCGGGCCTGCAGCCGCAACTCATCCTGCATCGCGACCGACAGGCTGTTGGGCGGCAGCGAGCAGCCGGAGTCGCCGGAATGCACGCCAGCCTGCTCGATGTGCTCCATGATGCCGCCGATCAGCACGTCGGTGCCGTCGCACACGGCATCCACGTCGACCTCGATCGCCACATCCAGGAAGCGGTCGAGCAGCACCGGGGAATCGTTCGATACCTGCACCGCGCGCGCCATGTAGGAGCGCAGGTCGTCCTCGTTGAACACGATTTCCATGGCGCGGCCGCCCAGCACATAGGAAGGGCGCACCACCAGCGGATAGCCGACCTCGCGCGCCAGCTGCGCCGCCTGCTCCTCGGTGCGCGCGGTGGCGTTGGCCGGCTGTCGCAAGCCCAGCCGGCGCACCAGCTGCTGGAAGCGCTCGCGGTCCTCGGCGATGTCGATCGAGTCGGGCGAGGTGCCGATGATCGGCGCACCCGCTGCCTCCAGCGCACGCGACAGCTTCAGTGGCGTCTGGCCGCCAAACTGCACGATCACCCCCTCTGGCCGTTCCCTGGCAATGACTTCCAGCACATCCTCCAGCGTCAGCGGCTCGAAGTACAGCCGGTCGGAGGTGTCATAGTCGGTCGACACGGTTTCCGGATTGCAGTTGACCATGATGGTCTCGAAACCATCCGCGCGCAGTGCCAGCGCCGCGTGCACGCAGCAATAGTCGAACTCGATACCCTGGCCGATGCGGTTCGGACCGCCGCCGAGGATCATGATCTTGCGCCGGCGCGTAGGATCGGCCTCGCACTCCTCCTCATAGGTCGAGTACAGGTAAGCGGTCGAGGTGCCGAATTCCGCGGCGCAGGTGTCCACCCGCTTGTATACCGGCGCGATGCCATATTCGCGCCGCTTGCCGCGTATCAGCGCCTCGCTCGAGCGCGTCAGCGTCGCCAGGCGGCGGTCGGAGAAGCCCTTGCGCTTGAGCGCGCGCAGCCGTTCGGCGCCCATCGCTACCTCGCCCTCGCGCCGCACCCGCGTTTCCTCCGCCACCAGGTCCTGGATCTGTGCCAGGAACCAGCGGTCGACCGAGCTCAGCTCCGCCACCCGATCGAGCGTGAAGCCGGCCCGAAACGCATCGGCGACGTACAGCAGGCGGTCGGGCCCCGGCGCCTGCAGTTCGAATCGCAACTGCGTCTCGCTCTCCTCGCTCAGCGGCTGGGCCAGCACCGGGTCGAGCCCATCGAGCCCGGTCTCCAGCCCGCGCAGCGCCTTCTGCAGCGACTCCTGGAAGGTACGGCCGATTGCCATCACCTCGCCGACCGATTTCATCTGCGTGGTCAGGCGGGTGTTGGCGGTGGGAAACTTCTCGAAGGTGAAGCGCGGGATCTTGGTGACCACGTAATCGATCGTCGGCTCGAATGACGCCGGCGTCGCCCCGCCGGTGATCTCGTTCCTGAGCTCATCGAGGGTGTAGCCGACCGCAAGCTTTGCCGCCACCTTCGCAATCGGAAAGCCGGTCGCCTTCGAAGCCAGCGCCGAGGAGCGCGATACGCGCGGATTCATCTCGATCACCAGCATGCGGCCGGTTTCCGGATCGATCGCGAACTGCACGTTGGAGCCGCCGCACTCCACGCCGATCTTGCGCAGCACCGCGATCGAGGCATCACGCATGCGCTGGTACTCCTTGTCGGTCAGCGTCTGCGCCGGCGCCACGGTGATCGAATCCCCGGTATGCACACCCATCGGGTCGAAGTTCTCGATCGAGCACACGATGATGCAGTTGTCGGCGCTGTCGCGCACCACTTCCATCTCGAATTCCTTCCAGCCGAGCACCGCCTGCTCCAGCAGCAGCTCGCGCGTCGGCGAGGCGTCCAGGCCGCGCTGCACGATGGTCTCGAATTCCTCGCGGTTATAGGCGATGCCGCCACCGCTGCCGCCCATGGTGAACGACGGCCGGATCACGATCGGGTAGCCGATGCTGCTCTGCACCGCCAGCGCCTCCTCCAGGCTGCGGGCCATCTGCGAATGCGGCACCTCCAGGCCAATCTCGCGCATCGCGTTGCGAAACTGCTCGCGGTCCTCGGCCATGTCGATGGCCGCGCGCGAGGCCGCGATCAGTTCCACGCCGTACTGCGCCAGCACGCCCTCGCGTACCAGGTCGAGGGCGGTGTTCAGGGCGGTCTGTCCACCCATTGTCGGCAACAGCGCGCTTGGTCGTTCACGCTCGATGATCCGCGCTACCGTGCGCCAGTTGATCGGCTCGATGTAGATCGCGTCGGCGGTCTCCGGATCGGTCATGATCGTGGCCGGGTTGGAGTTCACCAGGATCACCCGGTAGCCCTCCTCGCGCAGCGCCTTGCAGGCCTGCGCCCCTGAATAGTCGAACTCGCACGCCTGCCCGATGACGATCGGGCCGGCGCCGATGATCAGGATGCTCTTGAGATCGGTTCGCTTTGGCATCAGGGGCTACGGGGCATCGGGCGCTAGCGGCGCGCGTTCGCTCGCAGCAGCCGCAGCTGATCCTGCAGGCGGCGCACCATCAGCTGGATGAAGCCCTCGAACAGCGGCCGCATGTCGTGCGGCCCGGGGCTGGCCTCGGGATGGCCCTGGAAGCTGAATGCCGGTCGGTCGGTGCGCGCAATCCCCTGCAGGCTGCCGTCGAACAGCGAGCGATGCGTCGCCACCAGGTTCGCAGGCAGGCTCGACTCATCGACTGCGAAGCCATGATTCTGGCTGGTGATGATCACGCGCCCGGTGGCCAGATCCTGTACCGGGTGATTAGCGCCGTGGTGGCCGGTCTTCATCTTGACGGTCCTGGCACCGCTCGCCAGGCCGAGCAGCTGATGCCCAAGGCAGATGCCGAATATCGGCAGGTCGGTCGTCAGCAGCTCCGCGATCGCCCGGATCGCATAGTCGCACGGCTCCGGATCGCCCGGACCGTTCGACAGGAACACGCCGTCGGGATTCAGTGCCAGCACCTCGCCGGCCGGCATGGTTGCCGGCACCACGGTGAGCCTGCATCCCTGGTCGGCCAGCAGCCGCAGGATGTTGCGCTTGATGCCGTAGTCATAGGCGACCACATGCAGCCGCGATGGCGCGCGCAACGTGACCGCCGGCTCGCGGCCGATGCTGCCGTCGTTCCACTGGTAGATCTGCCGCGTACTCACCACCTTGGCGAGATCCATGCCCTTGAGCCCCGGAAACGCGCGCGCCGCGCGCACCGCCGCCGCGTCATCCATGCGCTCGCCGGTCATGATGCAGCCGGCCTGTGACCCCTTGTCGCGCAGCAGCCGCGTCAGGCGACGCGTGTCGATGCCGGCGATCGCGACCACGCGGCCACGCTTGAGGAATTCGCCCAGCGGTTCGGCCGAGCGCCAGCTGCTGGCGATCATCGACAGGTCGCGCACCACCAGGCCTGCGGCAAAGATCTGCGGCGACTCCATGTCTTCAGCAGTGGCGCCGGTGTTGCCGATGTGCGGATAAGTGAGCGTCACCATCTGACGCGCGTAGGAAGGATCAGTCAGGATTTCCTGATAGCCGGTGATGGCGGTATTGAACACGACCTCACCAGTGGTATTGCCGGCGGCGCCAATAGATTGGCCTCTGAAGATCGACCCATCACTCAGAGCCAGCACCGCCGGTGCAATCACCAATAGATCTCCTTGTAGATCTCCTCGCCCGCCGGGTTAGCGGTGATTGGCGGCCTGCACATGCACAAAGCGGGAGGCGTTCTTTCGAAACATCCTCCCGCCTTGTGCGGACTAACCCGATACACGGATTACCCGCAAAAGTTTAAAGACCGCCACCGCCCCTGTCCACGCAAATATAGGGCTGGTTTCACTAAACTAAATGAAATCGGACTGTAGCGCCCCATAGCCGAGAAACATCTGTCACAAATACCGCTAGCTATTTGTATCCACTCATAAAAACGTCCCGCATCCCATACCGGCCTGCCGGTCGTCCAGCAAGCCACTGGCCTGCCTGGAGCGCACCGCGCGCAAATACCGAGCGATCGGTCGCCACGTGCTTCAATACCAGCCGCTCACCGTCGCCAAGGAAGCAGATCTCGTGCTCCCCGACCACATCGCCGCCCCGCAGTGAGCTCAAGCCGATCTGTCCGCGCCCCCGGCCGACCCCCTGCCCATGCCAGCCGTAGACCGCCTGGCCGCCAAGGGTTGTCCCCCGGCCCTCCGCGGCCGCCTCGCCGAGCGCCAGCGCCGTGCCCGATGGCGCGTCGCGTTTGTCGCGGTGATGCGTCTCGACGATCTCGATGTCGTAACCGGCTGGCAACGCCTGGGCGCTCTGGCGCACCAGCTCCAGCAGCAGTGCCACGCCGGGACTGGTGTTGGGAGCCACCAGCAGCGGAATCAGCTGCGCAGCGGCTGCCAGTGGCGGCGCCAGCGCAGGCGCAAGTCCAGTGGTTCCCAGCAGCAACGCTACCCGCGCCGCGACACACGCCGCCAGGTGCTGCGCCGCCGACGAGGCACTGGAAAAGTCGATCACCAGGTCGGCTCCCCGCTCGAGTACTGGCGCCAGCTGCGCGCTGATCGCTATGGCACCGACCTGCTGACCGAGCGTGGCGCTGCGCTCCGAGGCCACCGCGCCGACCAGGGTGAGCGCCGGGAACTCCGGTAGCAGCCGCAGTATCTGCGTGCCCATGCGCCCGGAGGCTCCGACGATCACGGTCCGTATCAAGATAGCTTGCTCAACGCTGGCTCAACGCTGGCGCTGCCAGCAGCTCCATCAAGGTTGCTCGCTGGAGAAAAACCTCTTCACGCCGTCGAAAAATGTCTTCTGGCGCGGAGCGTGCTTGTTGCCATCGGTGCGCAGCGTCTCGTCGAAGTCGCGCAGCAGCGCCCGCTGTTCGTTCGACAGGTTCACCGGAGTCTCCACGACTACGCGGCAGAACAGGTCGCCGCGGCCGTTGCCGCGCACCGACTTGACGCCCTTCTCGCGCAGCCGAAACACGCGGCCGGACTGCGTCTCCGCCGGGATCTTGACCACCACCTGGCCCTCGAGTGTAGGCACCTCGACGCTGCCGCCGAGCGTCGCAGTCGCAAAGCTGATCGGCACGTCGCAGCTCAGGTGCATGCCATCGCGTTCGAAGATCGAATGCTCGCGTACCTGCACTTCGACGTACAGGTCACCCGGTGGGCCGCCGTTGCGGCCGGCCTCACCCTCCCCGCCCAGCCGCACGCGGTCGCCGGTGTCGACGCCGGCGGGAATCTTGACCGACAGCTTCTTGCTCCGGCGCACCCTGCCCTGGCCGAGGCAACTGTCGCACGGATTGCGCACCACGCGGCCGGTACCACGGCAATGCGGGCAGGTCTGCTGCAGTGTGAAGAAACCCTGCGATATGCGCACCTGGCCGCTGCCATTGCAGGTGTCGCAGTTGATCGGCGCGCTGCCCTTGGCCGCACCGCTGCCGTGGCAGGTCTCGCACTCGACGAACTTGCTGACGTCGATCTCCACCGTGCGCCCGAATACCGCCTCGGACAGATCAAGCTCGATCTCATAGCGCAGGTCTGCGCCGCGGTACACCTGCGATGCACCACCGCGGCGAGCGCCGCCGAAGATGTCACCGAAAACGTCGCCAAAGATTTCACTGAAGGCCTCAGCGCCGTGGGCACCAGCGCCGGCCGACGCATTGCGGCTGGATTCGATCCCGGCATGACCGTACTGATCGTACACGGCGCGCTTCTGCGCGTCGGAAAGTACCTCGTAGGCTTCCTTGGCTTCCTTGAATTTTTCCTCGGCG
>Ga0209611_10011563_pt1 | contig 12667 bp, 7 predicted proteins | sample S1TSphgellanicum_3_FD_187693 | JGI IMG/M metagenome (GOLD analysis project Ga0209611, IMG submission 187693) | Host-associated microbial communities from peat moss isolated from Minnesota, USA - S1T2_Fc - Sphagnum magellanicum MG (SPAdes) (version 2) | ecosystem: Host-associated > Plants > Peat...
GAAGGAAGGAAGCTTAGTTTTTGGAGAGAAGAAGGCAGATTGTGATAGACGTTTAGAGAGGTGTAGATCAAGCTGTGGATCGGTTGTTTTTGAGGAGGTTTTGATTGGTTACAGACTTTTTCCGTTGCGCCAATAACCAGTCCAGCAGTTAGAATTGGCATTAGGAAGCTTAGCTTCAAAGAAATAGCAGAGCAAGGCTAGGAACCAGAGACAGACTGAAATTGTTTGTATGAACTGTGAAGATCTGAAAGGAATGTTGGGAGGATGGCCCTCAGTTGTCTGTGCATTTGACGTCTTTGTACATGTTCGCACTTTCCATGTTTGCAGTAAACGAGCTTCAGGTCAAGAGAAGCGTTGTTAGGGTCTTGCTATTGCATCCTATGGATGAAACAAGTTTGTGGTTTTGCTGATCATGTGTGTGCTCAGAGTCACTGTTCGAAAGGACCAAGTCCGGTGAGCTCTCCGATCAATGTCAGATCGGTAGAGATCAAAGTGTGATTCAAGTCTGTGTAGTCTGTGAATAAGATTAGTGTTCTGAGTTCCATGATCGGAGTGGTGAATGTTCCAAAAATGCAGGTTGTGTGTGTTTAAAAATCTAGGCGCGCACACCGATTGGGTCCTGAACAGAGACTGCGAAGAAAGGAAGATTAGGCGCCGCGATTTAGTTTCGGGACATTAGGAATTAGCAATCCATGAGGATCTGCGTGTTGCCAGGGTGTTCGATGAGATTGTGCACCCTCCTTTTTTGGTTACATCCTTACACTAGTAGAAATCAACCAAAATGTAGTTATTACTTTTGCGATTACATGTGACTTGTAATTGTGTGTGACTAATTTTTGAAATATTTACAATTATAAGAACAAATTTCAACTATTTTGATCATTGTTGTGACTATGTTACAACTATTGATAATTTCATCCTATGGGTTGGATGGTTTTTTAATTTATTTTCATACATGAATAGGCATATATATCCCATTAGTCACAATAGTCACCAAGGTAGTTGTACCCTTACAATAATTATATTGTAATTTATAGGTATATTTTTATGTATGTATTCAAATTGTATTTATGATATATTACCCATATAACAAATATATATATATTTATTTGTATATTATATATATATATATATAGTTCATATATTATATTAAGAAATTGATATTTGAATCTCGAAATTGATAATTTAATTATGATCATTTTTATTTGAATCTGAAAATTCATATTTCCATTCTTAAAAAAATAATTTGAATTTGGAAATTTCTATTTGAATTTGTTAATTGATATTTTTAAATTCTTTTATCTGAACCCAAAAAATATTTAAAATTTTTTTTAATATAATTAATTGAATCACAAAATGGATATGTGAATTTTGAAATTTGTATTTGTATCTAAAAGTGGATATTTGAAACTTTGAAATTGAAAAACGTATTTCAATTTAAAATTTTATGTTTGAATTCTGAAATATTTTATTTCAATCTATAATTTGATATTTGAATTCTCAAAATTGGCAATAAAAGTTACAATAGAAGAAATATTAAGAAAAGTAATAAGGAAAAAATAGCTAGCCATTAGTCACATTATTATTTTATTAAATAATAATAGTATTATTAAATATTTAGTCTAGTAAAATATAGAAAATTATTTATTTAATATTATATTTAATATTATGACATGAGTTATTTTTAAGGACTACTATAGTTACTAAAATTATTATAATTAGTAAATAGTTATAATGAATGAGATAATAATAATAATAATAATAACTAGATAGGCTAGCTATTAGCTACAACAATAATAATATATTATTATTATCTACTTATAAAATGGATATAATTAGGAAGTAAACTAAATTAAACCTAGCCTAAGTAACTTGTTTCACCTAGCCTAATTGAACATAATTTTTAATTAATTATTAGTTCATTAATATGTAGTTTTTAGTACATACCATTAGGTTACAACTAGATTGCAACTAAAAGCTTATCCCATATCTTTTGTTTTTTACTTTGAAGTTTGGAAACAATATAACTAAGTGAAATAAAACCTTGAAAATAAATAAAGAACATTAAAAACCAAATGCCATTTGGGATGAACTAATCAAATAAGCTTGACCTTTAAACATTAAACTTGAAATAAAATAGGATTAAAAAACCTACCTACTTAACATATGTAGGTAGGGCTAGGCTAAGTAGATAAGAAATTAAACCAACCTATTAACCTACCTATGTGGATTAAACCCATGTACTTTAGGCTTCTTTAGGTTATTTATAAATTGCCACATGTTTCCTTATAATTTGATAAAATGTTAACCTACAAATTACCACATATCCCCTTTAATTTATTAAAAATTACATTTCATTCATTTAGATTAAATCTCCATTGGCTAATAAACATGTCATGTTTTGTATTGACATTTGTCATTAATTGTACACATGGCACAATGTAAAGTCCAACTAATTTAACCACATACTAGGTGCATAGGCCATATGTTTCACATATAGATGAAATCGTATGTGTTGATTTTGATTTCATCTGTAGCTCACAATTAATGATGCATTTGATGTGTCCAAAGTCCAAAGCAACTAAGGGATTTTAGTTGCATATGATGCAAGTGATTAAAACATAGTGGCATAATATGAATGCAAAACCATTTTTCTTCTAGTGCTAGTCAAAATTCAAATTGATGCAATGTTTCAAATTGAGAATGACCTTAGTTTTGTCAACCAAAAAAATACACATAAACAACACCATGGATGACGAAAATTGGAAAAGAACAAAAAGACAACAAGATTGACAAGGAATGGCAAAATGACAACAAGAAACAATAGGGGTGTTGAAAAGGCATGTTGGAAACACCAAAGGTGTTAAGTTGAACATTAAAATTTTCTCTTTTCAAGCAATAAAAGGCATCAAAACATTGAAGATTAAATGCATTGAACATAATGTTGGAAGACATTGAAAAATACATAGGGGATGTTGTGGGCTTTAGAGTTGAAAATATTTTATATTTATATATATTTTAAACCAAGGATCATTGGGAAGCATAAGGAGGACATTGGGGGACGTTGGAAAGGCCACCAAAAATTTATTTTTGCTTGCTAATGAAAAATATCAAAGAAGACATCAGGGGTGTTAAAATATTAATGTTTTAAAATTAGCGAAAATGAAAATAATTTCATGGGCAATCTATATGATCATGGATTACCAAATAATTTATTTAAATAAATTTAAAGGTATTAACATTTTGACCTTGTGACAATATACATTAGTAGAAAAACCCCATTTTTCGACTTGTTTTAAGCGACTAAAAATGTTTGTTGCGACTATTTTTTGATAAAAAAATAGTCGCAAGAAACATTTTTAGTCGCCTAAGACAAGTTGAAAAATGGGGTTTTTCTACTAATATATATTGTCAGTGGTAGTATGAAACAACGCGAAGCCCAAATATTACAAATATCATTTTAATAAAAAAATCATATCAATTGTTTTTCATCCATGTTACATATATTTTGATTTTTTTAAATTTCAAAATACACATATATTTTCTCATTTGTTTCTTTTTAAAAAAAACTTCTATATGATTTGTAATTAGTAATTTTAGATAAAATGGATGTAATTAATAGTTTTATAAATGAGAATCGGTGATAAAACTTTATCCATGCATGTAACCAAGATTTGCTATCACTTGGTAATGGAAAGGAACAACACCAACAACAATAAATGATTAGTTTTTCATTAACATTATTTTTTGAGTTGGCATGACATAAAATCACATCATATCTCATTTATAATTTTCATTGAATTATTTTGTGAAATTTTGACATGATTAAATCTTTAAATTATATTTCATATTGATTGAAAAACAATTATTCATTCATCGTACACAAATTCATATGCTTTCACCATTGTGCATCCTACATGTAATCAACATAATAGTTTGAAAAAACAAATTTTAAAATTATGATTGTTTTGCAAATAATTTAATTAGCGTCAAAGATGCCAAGGTATTACATTAATAAATGGATTGGAAATATAAAATTGACACCCATTTATAATAATTTATGCAATAAACAAGATGATTTATTTATTTTCTGAGAAACTCATATTTGCAAAAAGGACAAGGATCATCAAATGAATTTTAAAAAGCATATAAACCATTTTATTTCAAAATCATGCTTGTTTATAACAACATTTTAATCTTCTATCCTATTTTGCAATGTCAATAATAGTTTTAAAGGTTTTTATTAGTTTCAAAGATATTTGAAATTCATATAACAAGATATCATTAATTTTTTTTAATGTTTATTTAGGATTTATCATCAAGCAAAGACATTTGTAATGAAGATAATGTTGGTCATCTACCCATATAATTAATGATATTCAAATTGAATTTTTAATTAATGAATTTTCAAAAGAACTAATGAAAGGATCACTATTGACATCTAACTTAATTAAAGCAAATTTAATTGATCATGAATTCTAAGGAAGTATTTTTTGGTCATTTATACCAATGCCAAAACCTTATTATGTTTTGATAAATATCTATAAAAAAAGTTTTTCCTCTTTACTAATCCTTTTTGTATTTTTGTGCCCTTAACCATTTACTTTTGCTCAAATAAAAGTATGGCAGTAATCACTTCATACATTTTTTCTTTTGCTCCCACTATCAGATTTTGATAACCAATCATAAATCTAGGGTACACACTTTACACCATAGAAAGATTTTTTTATTCAATATAAAATTCATGCAAATTTTTTTTAATATTTATGACAGGCAAATTTGGATAATGAAATGTATGATTATTTCAATAGATTGTTAATAACCATTCATTTTGTCATAAGACATGTGCAAAGATATTTTTGTTAATTTATTTATAATATGTATGCAATCATGTAACAATAACACAATGACATTTTGCATGTAGAATTTGTCTTGTAAACACTCGTAAATCCCTTTTTCAATTTTGTTAGAGATTGATTTTAAGAATTTTAAAATGTGAAATGTGAATTTCAAAGATAACATTATTCACAAATATACCTCTTCAACCATTATTTTACCATTTCTTTGTATTATTACATTTCAAATGATTTTATCTTTTGCTTCATCTTGGTTAAATAATTTCACAAATATGTAGGTTGTAAATGCTTAGGTTTTTTTTTTCCTCTTTTGAAAGATGAATACTCATGTCATTGAAAACATTCTTGTCAAGGTATAAATGGGTTGATATCATAGAGCATGCATTATATAATAATGATGTGATGCAATTAGTCAAATTATCAAAACACATACAAATAGTTTTGTAACCAAAATTTAAAAAACATGGGAAATACATTGAGGAAAATAATACATCTTTCCTTTTTTGGTTCATTAATTTTTTCGATCATTTCTTTTCACATACTGCACACATAATGAGGTGAACATCACTTAATGCAAATCATAATGAAGGAGAAAAAATATGTTCATGTCCAAACATAGAAAACCCATTTCATGTTTATATGTCAGTGATATGAAATGTTGAAATAACCTTGGGAAAGATGAATTTCAACTGAATAGTAATGATGATATGATGCAATGTGTAACATGCAATAAATCCTCCTTATTTGCACCAAGACTAAAAACATTAGAAAGCAAGGAAACAACAAATATCATTGTGGAACAAGATTTGTTTTTAAAATGCTGTCAAAATGAAAGACACTAATTCTTTCAATTGAAATCCATTCAATATATTTGAATTCAATTTGATTAAATCTAAACTCAATTCCAATTCAACAATTGGATTAAGATTCAATTCAATTCAATTCAAATTCAATTAAGACAATTGGTATGCAAATTGGTGGAAAAAGTATTCAATATCTTCTTGTGAATATGTTGTTGGAAATAATTTTAATACACAAATATGAAAAGACACCTTTCCATGCCTCTTCATTTGGGAATGAGCTCACAAGTTCTAATTTGGAATTGTCCAATGTATGACAACATGAAGAACCTAAAATTGTCCTACCTAAACTAGCTTTGATGAATCATCATCATTATAATAAAAATAACATGCATATCATCATCTTTTACCATGATGAACAACAATTTATTTTTAAATGTTATGTTCAAGTTTCTTTCCCATTTCTGAAAATAAATCACATTGTGTCCCTACATTAAATTATTCAAAAAAGTTAAACATTTAAAACTTATTGAATTACAAATGTTAAAGAATGGGAATTCAATTAATGTCATCAAAACTATAATAATATTGCAATTCCATGCCAACTGTAAGCTTATCGAACTTTAATCATTCAAAAACTCCTCAATCAATCAAATGTCAATTAATGTCATCAAAATTGAAAGTTATAATTCAGCCTTTAAGCCTTTATGATCTAATTCAAACCTAGATGAATATAGAATTTGGCCTTTGATTTAATGTATGAGTCAAGACAAAAAATGTAATGCACAAAGTGCATGTGAAGCTATTTTAAGAGTCTCATAACTTTAACATAATTAAAATAAAATGGTAATAATTGTAATAAAATGATTTGCACCATAAATTTTGGATGAAGGCAAACCACAAGGGTGTGAAAATTGGCTCAACCCCTATAAATTCATGCATAATACCATGAATGTTAAAAGACTCTAAAAATATGATTTATTTATGGTTGGCTAGCCATAGTGATTGGCCCACATGTGACATCTGTAATGTATGGATATTTAGAACATTTGGCCCACTAAAGCTTAAGTGGCTTTTATATTGCATCCAATGAAAGAAGGGATGAAAAGTTCTGGATCTTCTTTTAAGATTTCTTATTACTATTATTGTGGAGAATTTGATCATAATAAATAATTAAATATTTGTGAAATAATGTTGGATTCATATGGTGATATGTAATAGATTTCTTTTTTTTCCTCATAATTTTTTAATTTCATTCTATTTTCATACTTTTCTTCAAGGATTAAATGTAGCCCATGGGTTGTAAAATCAATAAAATTATGTGATAATATTTATTATATGCCTAACCCTATTGTAATGAGTGTAATTTTTTGGGCGAATGTTTTACATGTAAGGTAAAGTCTTAAGACCAAGCTTTATTAAAAAAGGTATTCCCCAAGGTGAACGTTGAAGGTGTCCAAAATTTGAATAAAGCCCTTGTTTGTGGGCTTCACATGAAAAATGTTGGCCTAGGATAAAGAACATGGATGAAGAAGTGGGAGGTCCTCTTGGAATTTCCATCTCACACGTCATTGGGAAAGAATTTATTACTTGTACTACCCTTCTTAATTAAAATATTTTTCTTACACCAATGTTTTACTTAACACTAAACCACCCATTACAAGTGATGGTATGCCCAATATTTTTCCATGTATTTCCTGAAAAATTCAAGTCTTGAACCAGATTAAAGTTTAGAAATATATTAAGGTTTTTTTCAAGTTATCATAACTAATACGCATATATCTATGTTCATATTTGGCTATAGCTAATAACATTTCATGAAAATAATATGATCTTGCAACAATTAATGAAATGCCACGTCCATAAATAATCTTGCCATTAATTTGTCTACATTTTTTTTTGACCCATTGTTTTTTAAACAAGTCACAATCATGTTCATTATTTTCTAATAAAACTTTCTTCAAACTATTTTTTACCCAATTACCTCTTTTTAGCTAGTTTGACTACATTTTATAAGTTTTAATTTTGATTTTAGGTTATAAAACACACTTTGATATTTGTACCATTTTCATTTAACTTTTTTAACATCATAGTAATGGAAAGATTTGAAGGGTTTCTAACAATATTTACAAAATAGTTCCCAAACATTACCATGTTTACTAAAATATTTAATATTATCAAAAAAATTCTATGATAAAACTTTATTGGGGGGACCACCATGTAGATTTACTAATAGAATTAATAAATAACTAAAAACAATATCATGAAAAAACAATTTCAACCACACATTTCACCACAAAAGAATATTAAATTGATGTTGAAGCTTAAAGGATACAAAATTCAAGGCCAACAAATTTAATGAAAAGAATTTTTTTGCAATACAAAGATGAATTTTATCTTCAATCATGTTGACCAACCAAGTTTAATTTATATCATCATGAAACAAAAAATTACAAGGCATAAATACCACATGTAAACAATGAAAAAAAATTCAACTTTTAACTTCAATAAACAAGTTCAATTTAGATCTCATTTCATTTATCATAAGGCTTACAAAATAAAATCTTATAATGCATAGACAACACAAAAAAATAAAAATGACTTTCAACATAAAAAACCAAACCACAAGCAAAAGTGATTTGAAAACCCACACCTCAAATTATATCTAATGCACCAAGTAGCCCAAACCATGTTCACATTTAAATCAATTATAAATCAAAAAACAATTAACCATGTTAACCTTGCTTAACACTAATCTAATTATGATTTAATTAAATAATTAAATTGACATTTGTAACACACACTTGAACCAATGGCACATGTTAAACTAATACATATTACGCAAATTAATTATTGATCAAGTTAAACAAGGGGCCATCATATTCAAAATGTTAAGTTATAAAAAACTTGAACTATTTTATCTTTACATCATAGTTGATATTGATAATTAACATTTTTTTTAAACTAATGAAGTATTTGAAAAAATAAAACTAAAAATCATTCTAAAAATTTCAATAGTTTAAGAGTTAAGTTTAAATAAAAGAAACCTAATATGTAAAAGTGTTGAACATCTTAATTTCAAATTAAAAAATTTAGCTTGGGATTGTTTACAATTTTTTCTTTTTCCCAATTGTTCATTTTGGGTTTATAAAATGTTAACATCAATGGCAATGGCAACTATTTAGTAGCATTTTCCCACTTTGTTTTGGTCATTTCCCAACAATTTAAAGGTGATTGGAATGTTTTCTTTAATCCCAATTTGTTCCTATGAAATTGGACATTTTTATTAATGAAAACATTATTAAACAATAGTCTACTATTTATTCTTATTCCTTTTAACCTGTTCCATTCATGGCTAAGTCTTTAGTAATAATTTTTTATATAAATTGGCACTTTAGATTAACACCTAAATGAAATGTTGTCAAAATTTTATGAAAATGACCCATGACATATATAACATAAGCCAAAATGAACAACATTCAAATGTTATTTTAAATTTCATTAAATGATATGAAAGGAACCATGACAGAAGCCAAAACATTGAACATCCAAATAAAATGGTATTTAAAGTTTCATGACATGGGCCATGACATATGACCCAAGCTAAAAATATTTTTATACCAATAAGACTTATTAAGGTCTTCATGAAATGGCCCTTGATGTATAACAAATGCCAAAAAAAAGTTTCATCCAATTGAAATAACATTTAAGTTTCATGCACTAATCCATTATAAATGACTTAAATTGCCATTCAAATGGCACGGTATTCAAGGATTTATGAAATAAAACATACATGAATAACAAATCATGCCACAAGCCATGAAAAAATGGCATTCAAATGTGATATCATCAAATGTAGTTTTATGAAATGACATTGATCGAATTGACTCAAGACAAAGAGATATATTGGAGTTGTGTGAAGGTAAGTGGAGGTTGAAAGGGATTTATGTGGAGGGTAAAGTCCACAGGTGGGAGCATTCCCAAAACAAGGTAGCCTCATCAAAGGCCCTTTATTTTGGAAATTATCTTCATTATTCACCTTACCCAACATAAAACACTAAGCCAAAACTTGTCATAATTAATAGATGATAGGAGTGGAAAGGATCTTACACCTTCAATCTAAAAGTAAAAGTAAGAGGGAGTATAGCCCCCTACCATATATCCTAGTACCTTTTCAAGTTTGGCATCTCATTATCAAATAATTATTTTATTTTAGAAAATTGACTTCAACACAAAAATAAATAAATCAAAATTTTAACAAAACTTCATTTAAATTTTAAAATATCCACATGTTATTCATCACCAATGTTCTGCACGAACGTTTTGCTTCACATCACATGTTTTAATTTTTGATCTTCTCCTACAAGAAATATGGCACTAACCACTGGCATACTAGGGTGAAAACACATTAAGGTGGAGTACATAATCATGTCACAGCTTGTTGGATTATCAATCATAGGCCATGGAACAAAATATAAATGAATAATATGTGAAAAGGATTCAAAAAAAAATTATTGCATCTGATATGAACATATATATGAATTTCATGAATAGATTTTCAATTACCATAACATATTGGATTTTTGAAGTGTCAAAAACTTAACGTCACAATCCATATCATATGATTATCAACTCATTATATTTATTAGAATGCTTAATTGACTAAATTTTTTTGACATAAAAAAGTAGTGTAATGCCATTGATACAAAGGAGGACAATTTTGAAAGATTTTGAAAACCATAAATTGAAATATACAATGAAATATGCAATTTTTTATAAATTTTTTTATTCATTTGAATTGATAATTCAACTTCCCATTTTTTAAATGTAAATTTTTCATACAATTATCTACAATTGATAAAGTTTTAAAATTTAAAAATATATATTTAACCTTGCCATATGACTTGTGCAATATAATATATTTTACTACAATATAAAATGGACTTTTATTTTAACACTAGTATGGACTCCACATATGCTTGAAAGTACTCCATCTCAGTGTGCTTTCACTCACCATCAAACATTGAAAATTAATGTTTATTTTTTACATTTATTGCATACACAAAATCAATAAATTAAATTAAATTAAAAACCCTACGTGGTTCGTCGCAGGGTTGCATTGTCAGGCCCATAAAAGATGTTAAACAAAGCTTGTTAGAGAATGTTTAACAATAACATTTTTTTATAAAAAATAACTCAAGAATCCTATGAAACTTTGAGTTCAATAAACAATAATTTTTTAAAAATTCAGTAGGAAGGAACATAAAATTTTCTAAAATTTTTACATTTAAAAAATATATATAATTTCTACCAAACCTCAAAAGGTATTGCTGTAGTAGGTGTAATCTATTTCCTCTTTATTAAAAAAGTTATTCAATTACATAATATGCCTTTTTCTATTGAAATAGTCTATGAATTTTTTGCCCTCCAAATAGACTAGAAATTTATGGGAATGTTTTACATTATTTGAAAGCATGGGAATGTTTTTGTTAGCCTATAAATATCTCATGGATGGATTTCTAAAGTGCCAAAAGGTCTATAAGGAAGATTAACTATTGTTTTTTTAGTATGGGACTTGCAAATAGCAAGAGAACAAGAACATTAGGTCTTGAGAATTCCTTCATTAGAGGTAATTTTCAGGTCTCATATATATAGGTAGATAGGTAGGAGAGTAGGTAACTATTAGGGTAAGTAGATGGGTTACACATAGGTAAGGGCTGTTTTTATTACCTACCTACTAACAACCTGCTCATGGGTTGTTAGTAGGTAGGTAGAAAAAAAAAGGCAACTGAGCTAACCACCATGGTTAGCTAGGGAACTGAAACCCAACAGAAAACTGTTTCCTGAACACTTATCATTCATCCTTCATGGTGGTGCACTGGTGGGTGCTGCTGGTTCACTGAAGGAAGGAAGCAGTCGCTCGCTGCGCGACAGTTCGTGAGAAGTGTTTCCGTTTGCGAAGAAGACGAAGAAAACTTGCATCCACAGCGGCGGCGTCGTTGCGCGAGAGGAGAAGAATCGCAACGCGACAGACAAGCGGGACGGCGTGAGAATCGTGGCGTCGACGAGCTCTTGTCGTCATGCTAATCTTAACCTCCTCCTTCCTTCTCTTTGTCGTCATGCGCATTGAATACCCCAACCTGGTTTGCAGCTGCACTGCACACATTCGAAGGTCAGGATCTTAGCAGTGCATGTTTTACCTTTTTTTTATAAAAAAAACCATAGAGCCCATCCGTGTTATTTTCACACAAAATTTGTCATTTTTTCGACAAATAAATTGGGATTTTATTTTTTTTATTTGAAATTCGACTTTTTTTCTACAATTGGGGGGGAGAAAAAACCAAAATCTTTCATTAAACAAAAAAAAATCGAAAAAAAATCCGTATAGCCATTTTATTTTATTTTTTTCCTGAAGAATTTTCGCATCCAAGCAACCCAAAAGAAATAAAAAAGAAAAGAAAAAAAAGCCAGCGCAGCAAATAGAAAGGCATTTTTTGCCAGTCTTTTGGGAATACAACCAAAAAGAATCGAAAAAAAAAAAAAAAAAAAAAAAAAAAAAAAAAAAAAAAAAAAGGCCAATGCACCAGATACAAAAGCTTTTTTGGAGGAAGAAATGGCAAAAAGTCGCCACATTATGAGGAATTTTTTTTCAGAAATAATCATATTTAGACCCCATAGAAATGGCGAAAAAAACAAAAGAAAAAAACGGGGGTTTCAATCATATCGCCAAAATATTAGAAAAATCAATTCCTAAGCTTTTCTGCTTCACTCTCTGACCTGTAGCCAAATTTGGACAAGTCCACAATTACTGCCACAAGATTCCAGCTCTTTGCTTCATTGTGGTGGTGATGGAGATCAGCTTCTTGTGAAGAGCAGAGAAGCAAGCTGCGTGGTTGCTTGGTTCCCTTGACTTCTTGCAGCTGCAGCTAGCAGGAGGAGGAAGAGGAGAACGAGGACGAGGAGATTTGGGGTGCTGGGGATCATACTTGGGACTTGCTTGAAGAAGAGGAG
>Ga0209611_10011565_pt1 | contig 12667 bp, 6 predicted proteins | sample S1TSphgellanicum_3_FD_187693 | JGI IMG/M metagenome (GOLD analysis project Ga0209611, IMG submission 187693) | Host-associated microbial communities from peat moss isolated from Minnesota, USA - S1T2_Fc - Sphagnum magellanicum MG (SPAdes) (version 2) | ecosystem: Host-associated > Plants > Peat...
GACGACAGCATAGCCAGGCTGGTAGGACCTTAGCCACAATTGTGTGGTAGCAGCAGCAGGGTATATAAGCTTAGTGACTCTATCTGCTAAGGATGGAAGTGATTGTGTACTCTTCCAATTATGTGCTACTGTGCTGTGTGTGATCACGTTGCTGTGCTTGCTCTTGCTGCTGTGTATGTGAATTCCCTCAACATTTCATTCTTTTTGAGTGGTCAATTTGAAAAGTGTTTAATTTTTTCATCCTGGTAGATAACAATTTGTATGTGGTTATGAGCTCCAAGGATTCTTTGGTGATAGCAAAATGTATCAAATTTGGCAAATTGGAGGTAAAGTAATCTAAAAGTTTTTTATAAAAGAAGTGAGTGACTAATTGAAAGTTTGTGTGGAAATATGAAGCAAATAAGTTTTTTTTTGTTGTCTATTTTATTATGTTTATAAGATATCTTTCTATCACAAATAATGTTGCAACAAGAATGTGGAACAATGTAATTAATCAAGTGATTTAATTTAATAAATTGTATTACTATTATGTTTAAATGAATTTCTTCTCCCATATTGCTGGCCAAGAACATGTAGACAATAGAGCATGATTTATTATGTAGGGGTCAAAAAACATGTTACACACTTTGCACAAATTGTTGAAATGAATGGCCTGGGAAAATAGTTGGAATAAAGACATTATAGTTGGTTTTTAACAATTGTTTTCTATCATGGTGTAAGATAGATGATAATGACCATGAATAGACCTTGTGAGACCTTGGAGCCCTAAATGTCTTTTCAAAGAAAGCATGGATGTCCAGATTTCCAAGGCAATGGAGTGGTACCAATGGTGTAACCAACCTGGGATTTTTAAAGGCGTGAAAGGGGTCAACAACTTCAATATGGAGGATCCAATGACAAATGAATGGCCAAGAGACTTACAAGTGGTAACATCAATGTAAGTGAACTCCTAGATGCTTTAAAATATGCTAAGATCAACCATGCGAGAAATTCCTATAATTGGTTTTAGGATGGAGGCAAGGAAAACTTACCACCATCAAAACAAGGAGGCCCTAGTCCATCACTTGGAAAGCAATGCTCTCTGGGAAGAAATGGCATCCTTGAGTTACACTTTAAGGTATTTGGGTTATTCATAGGAGAAGGTGACAAATTTTTATGTGATTATGTGGATTGCCTTGCAAAAGATGCAATAGAGCTCCAAGCCCTAAAAACCACTATGAAAGAGTTGAGATCGAAGGAGATGAGATTGGAAGGTCAAGTAGTGGAGCTTTATAGACTCTAAAAGCAAGAAAAACCTTTGTGGAAATGGAACAAAGGCTCCTAAAATAGATTGCAAAGACTTCAGATCTTGAAGTTTAAAAGAAATCTTGCTATAAAAATTATTTTGGAAAAAATATGGATTGTGCATGGGCACAAATTCAAGATCTTTAAGAGCAAATACATATGGAGGTAGAATAATTTGTAGCAAAATTTATGAAATTGAAGTAGAAGATTACCAAATTGGAAGCCAAAGAAGATGAAAGTATAAAGAGGGAAATCCTCTTCAAAAGGAAGTTGCAAAGCCTGCAAGATCTTGAGACTATTCAATGGTTGAACTTTGCTGCACTAACAAGGAGTTTCAACATCAAAAGCGGGAGCTTAGTATAAAGTTCAATGAAGTTACATCATAATCCATCCATTTGTCCAATATTATAAATCAAGTTTTATTTAATTCCTTTTGCATCCTTTGACTCATTGAAAACTTTTGTACATGAACTCTTTTACTTTACTGTCAATTGGACTCAACCTTTCAAGGTAGCTTAAGCATCTAATGCATATGTTTTTCTTCAAATCTAACCATTAAAATATGAACCCTACTATCTTGAAGAGTAATTTAGAGAAATATTGATGGCTTCAATTTCCATTGATTAACCTTCTCCCAAAGGGAAATAGTATCAGAAGCAAAGGTAGATGTTATGGCGTTAAACTTGATTTTGTTGTCTAAATAACCCTCAATAAGTCATCTTCAAAGAAACTATGAGAAGTTCCAACCTACAAACTAGGCCTAGAGATTCCAAATGAGCTTAGAAGCTCATATGTTTTTGATTGTTTGGTTGATCCTGATAGTGATTCTTTTTTAGACATGGACCTCTTTTTAAGTAATCATCATCAGATACAACCCATGTTGTTGGTCGCATAGTCCTAAGTACAAATCCATCCAATAAATCATCATTGAATGAATTTTAACTTGCTAGAGTTCCTAATCTTGATTATGAACCATTGAAGTACTCCAACAAATCACTAAATAGTTGATATGTTTAAGTATTTGAACACTACTTCAACATCCAATTGCACATAACACCATTCAATTGCCAAATATTGAATTATTGGATTTCTAGATATCTACTAATGTTGTATGGTCTAAGGAATTGCTCCTAAGCCCTTTCAAAACTATACATTGTGCCATCATAAGAACAATGCATAACAATTCAATCAATTTTGCAAGTGATCAATTGTTCAAATGAAGATGTAAAAAAATACATACATGCAATCTTTGGACCTTTGTAGCACCATGATCCAATAATGACAAAAGTCAAAACTTTGCAAGTATTTTTTGGCTAGGATGTAAAGAAAGCCATTCAAATTCTGGAAGTTTTGTACTCACCGAACAACCTGTAGCACTTTCCACTTCCATATGTTCATTCATCAAGCTTCACATTTGTGGTTAATAATTGCTCCCCTTTCAATGCATCAACTTCCTCAATTAGCCATTGAATGAAGTTGATACTTGTTTTGTTATCTAGAGTAAAGGTTAGCACAATTAGCTAAAACAAGGACTCCAAGTGACTTTGAATCAAAACAATCCATATTTGTACATCAAAGTGTCCATACTTGATACATTTGTACAACACTCAACCAAGTAGTCCATTTACTCAAGATCATAATGTCCATGGCCATATTGGAACAATTTAAGTCCATTCAGAACTTAGAACTTGGAGATTTTCCAACCTTTACAACTATTGCAAATTGTCAAAACCTACAAATTAAGTCCATCCACATCTAGAATTTAAAAAGAAACTAAAGCTATTAGAACTAAATCCAAAGGCGACCACATGCTAGATTGCCAAATCCATTGGTTGAAAAGAAACTGGTACATGCCTTTTGAACTTTCATGGATTGAAATGCACATTCACCACAAAACAAGGACTACAAGCGATTTTTAATCAAAATAGTACATATATGTATATCAAGTGTCCATACAATACACATAGAACATTCAATAGCTAATACATTTAACTTTTTATGACAATCTCTATACCCATATTGAAACTAATAGGTGTTAAGTCCATTCAAATGTCATCCATGTATTTTGCACAACCTCACCAATTTGGACAACCAATTTCTAAAGCTAATCATCATGCACCTCCAACACTAAAACATAGATCACACCTTGGAACAAAAATTGCTCCATTTTAAACACATAGATCTGCATAAGAAATAAAATTTAAAAATACTCAAATTTTCAGACTTGTACATCCAACAGTGACCATTAAAGGATCATCTAGGACATGTAAACCATATTTGTACATCCATATGTAAGGAATTTACTGTGTACATAATACTAATAGATTGATTCACCTAGTTTTCAACATCTAAGGAAGCAATAACATCATTTATGCTTTGCAAAATCTCTTCAGGCAATTCATAAATTGCATCATCTCCTATCACTTGATGGTTCCTAGGGGGCATAAAAAATTTCACTACCTTAATTAGATGAAAGTAGACATAGACTTTATGTGAATTTTAAAGTAAGACATAAGAATTGTCACCATTTCCCCATTTGTAATAATACAAACCTCCCAATTGTCTATAAAAGGCACCTTTACCTTGTGTAGTGGCTCAATGCACAAAATCACCCAAAAAGTCACCCCTTCATCATTCCTTTCCTTTGCATTGACTCTAAAGTTGTCACCAACCCCTAATACAGCAGCTAACTCATCACCTGCATGCCCATAAATTAAAATTATAAAAACAATTACAAAGAGAAAAGAATGAAAAAGGAGAAATCAAGCAAGTAAACCATAATTACAAGAACAATAATGAGTTTGAAGACATACCTTGTAGCCCATATTGCCAATTTCCATCCAAACCTTCATACATTGCTTCCCGCACATAGTAAGTATCTTGAGGTTGAAGTTGTTTTGGCACCCATTTGCTTGTCCTTTAGACATTTTGGCACTTAGTCTAGCATTTGTCCAAACAGAACTCACAAAAACACACCGAATCTTTCACAAGTAAGTGTGTCAAATTATTCTTTTTAGTGGCACAAATTGAATGAATTTTCATAATCCCCTTGATAGGATCACAAATGAAGAGAAGTGAATTCCTATCAACATCCCCAACTTTCACATGCCAAAAAGTTCTATGGAGAGGTTTCATTGAGCCAAAATATGATGATTCAGGTCTAGAAGACAACTATTCTCACAGAAACTCCACAACTTCCTTAGCATTTTATAATTTTCTAGCTTAAGGATTGAGTTGCTCTCTACACAAAAGTCTTTTAATCAAAACTCCTGCCCCATCATGGTGTCCTTTCCCATGGCCACTACCAAAACAACTCCATAGCATTTTGCAACCCCTAGTTAAATTTCGATAGCAAGACACAAAGTACCATGGCTTGTTACTCTTAAACTAGGATGCACATCCATCATTCCATACCCAATGCCATTGAGGTGATATTCTTGTTCCACCATGTATTGCAAGTGGAGTTTAAAATAGTATTGCACAAACTTTGAGTTGTGTTTGCGATTGTCTAAAATGTAAAAATGGTATTCAATTAGAATTCTCAAGTTCTCATCATATGGATTTGGTGCTAGATTGTGGTGAAAACTGATGTGCACCAAAATAGAAATTTGGTAATTAGGCCAATGCATACTTTGCACTTCATTTTGAATTTCAAAACTGTAGTTCTCTACAAAATCAACCACACACACAATTGTGTTGGCTGGGAAAGATTTAATGCATTTTTTGAAATGTTTATCTTCCCACTATGCAACAAAATTGTGTTTAACAAAAGTTGTAGTTTGGGTTTTAGATAATTTATGAATTCATTTGTTGTTGTGGTCTTGTAAACCAAAGTCAATTTCTTCAATGCTCGACTGTTCCTAGTCATAGTGGTTTCCAAAGCAAATTGGCACCACTGCATGACATCATTCAATGATCTGATCACCTCCTTCGGGCACAAGGTTAATTTTTCCACTTCACACATAAGATAGTTGCCAAACAAGCATGCATGGTCATGCCATTATTCATATTCATCTTTTGGGCACATTATGGCCTCCCACAATTGAGTGATACCTTGGTATACCACACTTGATGTTTGGCATTGTTGTCCATCATGGCCACACACATTTTCATAGTGACAGTCACAAACTTGAAGATAATGAACTATACTTTTTGTTCTCAATAGGTTCAATGTCAGCTTCAATTCATTCAGCTCTACATGGTAGATGCAACAATAGGTATTCCTGTCTTTTAGAAGCTTCACAAAGAATGGCTTTAGAGATTCAAATAACCTCTAACCAATAATTGCTTTTAGTTGAGTAGTTTGAAATTTCTTATAAAAATCAGTTTGCACATATCAAATTATTGCAAATAGAGCCTTTAATTTGAGATATGGTTATTATTTCTGAAACATACTAATGCAATATGGACATGCAAATTGATAAGTACACATGGACTATCCACCTTAAACCCTCAAAGCCTAGATTTTTTATAATTATTATGAAAACACCAATGAGTTAGCCCATTCATATACTCCCAACCAAATTATTCCAAGGTTCAAAGTCATACACATGTATGAAAAGAATGACTATGAATCAACAAATTTGAAAGTAAATATATACCTAAATTTATGTTAAGAAGTGAATTGCCTTCTCATCATATATGCATGGCCCTAATATTTTTTAAGTCACCTCACTTTTATTCAGGTTAACATAGGTTTCTTTTGTCCACCATTGAACCACTACATTTCTCGTAACAAGTAGAATGACATTAGTTTTTTTTTTCTTCACTAAAATCCTCCACAAATGGGCACCATTATCATAGGTTAAAGATTGTCATACCATTGCTGCAACAACTTTTCAAGGGTGTATATGAAGCACCCTAGCCATGTTACTACAACTAATTGCCCCTATAGTCATTACCGATGTCAAGATTGCATGTTTGGCAACAAGCTTAACATTTGAGTTTGATTGTTTTGTTTTTTACATAGAAACACACATCCCTGCAATTAGTTCTTGGATAGTTATGGCAAGTCTTTTAAGAATAAAAAAATCAAACAAGCTAGGTTGAAGGGTAGGGTTTGCAAGAACCTTTTCCATAACCAATTTTCTGCTTTTCAGTCTTAGGCATTTGATCACGATTTGATGGATACTTTGGATAATTGCAAAAGCAAGCCTATTTTGATCTCTTTCAACCATAACCTGTTCTATGACCCCTTGGGCAAAGATGATGTCCTCCTGACATAATGTAGTTGCCTGTTTTGCATTGTGATATTTTTTTTGCCAAACATTTTGTGCTACTTGCCTCTTCTTCAATTGTTGTTGTGTGAGCATATTTGTAGTGGGTTGTGGACTCATGGTAGGAAATCACTTTTCTTCAAGCCAAATTGAAATTACATTAGACATGTAACACATCTAGAACACATGCATAATTCTACTACTAATCACTTGCAATGATACCTCTGCTATCAAAAACTTTAATGCCATTTTTGAAGTCTTTTCTTGAATTGTTTTTGCATAAACATCAATAACCTCATGGTTCAAAGGAAAAACATTACTTGCAAATTCATTCCCTCAAGAAAAAACTTTTCCTAAATTGTTAAAAATCACCTACATATATACATATCTAGTTACTTAGTACAAGAATGCAAAAATTTGGGCATGAATACCTACTTACTAAAACAAACAATTACAAATAATAAAAGTAGATCTATGGCATGTTCTGGAGTTTTCTAGTCAATTTGTAGAGTAGCTAGTCTTTCAAGAAGCATAAATTGGGAATAATAAAGAAATTGCTGAGGATAATAAACAGATAAATTATTCAAGTGGTTAAAACTAAAGTCATTCATTAGCCCTTGGAGTGTTGTATGTTACTTAATTCCAAAATCAATTGGTTGTAAACAAGAAAACCCACCTACTTGGCACATTGTCCAATTCCTATTAGTGTTTACCAAGCAATCCTGCACCCATCATAAGGTTAGATCAGATACATCCTACAACATTAGATTATCAAGAAGTCCCAATCTTAAGGGACTTTGTTCATGATTCTAAGGATTATGTCAACCCAAAAAAATAATGGGGACTATATTCATGATTATAGGGAATACTTAAACCCAAGTTGAATATGTAAGGACTTTTATCACAAGTATAAGGACTATTGAACAACCCAAATAAAATATGCAAGGGGTTTGGTCATGACAATAGGGACTACTTGAACATGACATCCATCTATAAGGACTTTGTTCATGGTTGTAAGGATTACCTCAACCCCAATCACAATTTGTAGTGGCTTATTATAGACTTTAAAAACTATTTCAACCCAATTGCAATTTGTAGGGGCTTATTGTAGACTTTAGGGATTACTTCAACCCAACTATAATTTGTAGGGACTTATTATAGACTTTAAGGACTACTTGAACCCACTGATTAGAGTATAAGGAATTCATTATAAGACTTAACCAAGTTCTAAATGGATTATTCTAGGATTCAATACATACACTAGAGACAAGATTCTAAGTGAGTTCTGGTCATAAGAGTCCATTTAGCCAAAGTCCTTAAATTACTTTATATCACATAACATAAATGAAGAAAGTAGTAACTAAAACCTTATTTGCACATTGGATGTTTGTGTATAGAAGTTCTCCTTGAACATAAACTAATGATCCCAAGTTTTCAATTATAATGACTATAAATAGATTGTAGTTTTGAAGCTCAACAATGTCATCTTGGATATTTTTGCAAACTCAATACATGAATTGGTTAAAATTGCAAAAATCCTTGTTGGATTGCCAAATTGTCCATAGAATCCAATATTTCAAGAATGATCAAATTTCATTTATTTTAATATAGGCACCACAAGAAAACGTGGCTTTTCAAAAGGCCAACTTGATTGAAGTGTCCATATTGACCCAAGGGTATGTCCATTTTGACTAAAGGTTTGGGGCATGAGAAACACATGTTACATTTGACAAATACATTTTACTAAAGTGACTTTTTTGACCAAGTGTTAAGCCAAAGATCTGGTCAAAATGGACAAATGTCCATCAAAATGGCCATGGCTTAATCAAATTGGCCATATTGAATGGATAGGGTTTAGTCAAATTGACCATTTTGATTTGACCTTCGGTCAAATTAACCATTATGATTTGACATTTAGTCAAATGAACCATACTCATTTGATGACTTAACTTACTTATTAAGCCTAGGCTACCTACTTGACCTAACATAATTAGTAGGTTAGTTAGGCCTAAATTATTTATTTAGTTTAACATAATTAATAGGCTAGTAGGCTATTTGTTAAGTAATAACCTAACTAGTAGCCTAGTTTGGTAGCCTAGCTTAAACCTATCTAATAGGTTATTTAGGATGTAGCGTAAAACTACTAAATAGCCTATAACTAGGTAGTGTAAGCCTTTTAGGTAGGTATCCTAGGTGACCTAGGCTTATTAGGTAGACCTATTAACCATATAGGTAGCTTGCTAGCCTAGGCCTATTAGGTAGGTAGCTTATCCTATTAGCTAAGTAAGTAGCTTAAACCACCTAAGGTTACTAGGTATAAGGTAGTTTAACCTAGGCTATCAAACTCTATTTGGTAGTTATGTACAATATAACGTAGGCCACTTAAACGTACAAGGTAAGTAGCTCAACCTATGCCATTTAAGCCTACTAGGTACATATGTAGCCTAGCTTAAGCCACCTAGGCCTAGCTACTAAGTAGGTATTTAACTTAATAAATAATTTTTTTTTGTTCTACTTAATAGTTTAGGATACCTACCTAGTATGCCTAGGCTAAGTCTATTAATTATAGGCTAGTAGGTACCTACATAGCCTACTAAATAACATAGGTGTAGGTAGGTATAAACATAGACCTAGTAGGTACTTATAAGGCTTAATAAATTATAACCTACATGTTACTTAAAAACATGCATTTATTAATACGTACCTCCTAATTACCTAGGTTAACATATTTATAACCTACCTATTTATGTAAATATGTAAAAACATTCATGGAAGTTGATTACAATATGTTAGTTCAAAATCATGTTTATTACAATATGTTGTCCAAAAAGAAATCACCTTATGGGGTGGAGGTGTAATGGTTAAAGACTTGATTCCTCAATGTCGAGGTGAAGAATTCAAGTCCCCACACTTGCAATTTAAGCTACCTTGGCTACTTAGGTGACTTAATTAGGTAGCCTAGGCTATAAAGCCTATTAAACCACCTAGCCTAAGGGGCTTGGCCTAGCCTAAGTGGTTTGGTTTAGTGTAGGTGGCAAAATTAGGTGGCCTAGGCTAGGCCTAGGACATAGGGTTGGTACGTAAAAAATAAAATAAAATAGGCATTAATTATTATATTTATTAATTAGGTAGGTAAGTAGGTAAGGTAATTAATTAACTAATTAGTATTTTCATATTAATTTTAAATAAAATAATTTAAATAATATATATTTATGGTTGTTGCCCAAATTGTATTATTTTCATGGTAGTTCAATAAAAAAACCTAATAAAAAAAACCTAGTAAAAAAGACCAACCAAAAAGACCCAAACAAAATGGTTGGGTCCAAATTGACTCTTCTAAAATGGCATTTTGGTCAAGTTGGACATGGGGGCAAAAAAACTGAATTTTTTTGTAGTGAAGCCAAATGTTCAAAAAATGTTGAACATGAAAATTAAAATCATAAATAGGTCATTGACAGAGGTCTTTAGTCACCAATGCACATAGATTGCAGTAGAACAATTTTGGAATTTACTAACCACAATACAAATTGCAAAATGGGATGCTTTGTATTATTAGTGGAACATTAATTGACTTGAAAAAACTATACCATTTGCATACTTGAAGAATACACTGGATAGTCTGAAGAGATACAAAACCAACCTTGAAATCAATTGTAAAAAGTGTTGCTCCATAAATGAGTGAATTGTTAAGATTTCAACAATGCTTTCTGGAATAGTTACACGCATTGACAAGGAATGAAATAGCAACCAAGAACCCATAGCTGTAGGACACACAATTGTCTTAAAAACCATGAAATGATGAATATGTTATATTCATCTTCTTTTGTTGCAATCTAAAAATATAGATGGACAATCCCAAATATTTTTTAGATCTATTTTTTCTTTAAACTTCAATGTTGCCAAGAATAATATGTCAACCTACATAGTTGATAAGCATTGAAAGAACGACATCAACATACCTATAACCTCGCCTTTCACCACTACATGAAACCTGCATAAAACAAAATTTCAAATTAGCAAGTTGTCTCCCACCTAGGCCATCCCCTACCTAGTTCAATGTATTCCCCAAAACCTTTGTAAATTCACAAAGCCAAATAAAACTAAAATCTGAGGTATTAAAACAACCTTTAATATGCATTCATGACCAAATTTGATGATTCCCATGACTGCTATAATAATAAAGGTTTAGTAACATAATGCAAGGAGATAAATAAACCCAAAGGTTCCAAGGCAGACCAAATCCACCTATGGGATTAAATCAAGAAAGGTTGTTGTGGGGGCTTGACCTACTAGGTTCACCAATAAATTCACATTCCTCTTCCTACACCTTTTCTTTTTAGAACAAAATCAATCTATGCATAATGAATAAGAGTTACATGAGCATATGCACTAGAAAAAAATGTTGCAAGTTAAAAGTTTACCAACCAAGGAATGATGGACCACCAAAAGTTTCAAAAATGGAATAAATGAACCCCATAAATTGAAACCTACATTTGCACAAAAATCAACTTGTGAAAAACAAGTGCAAATTGAAATATAGGTGAGAAAAAAAAATTTTGGAGGCATCATAAGAATGGTTTGAAAAAGACACTAACCTTCTCATCTACAAAGATTTTGAATGCTTGGGCCCCTATGGTTTCTTTTATATGATGAAGTGATGTAGACATCTTCTTTATCGAAAAAAACAACACAACTTGGAACATTGATAGCTTGAATTGTCTTTTGAGTTTACAAAAGCATGGAGAAGATTAAGGCCAATTGTTTGAAAAAGAGCTCATGTGTCTAAGAGTTCCAATGTTTTATCCTTGATTACATACTTTATAACCTCTTCACTTTGTCTTCTAATCTCTGATGCTTTGAAATTTGCAACCACAAAGCTCCCTTTTTAAGGTTTTCAAACATAGCCCTAAATGTATAGTGTTACACATAGATTTGAATTGCAATCAAATCATCACTCTGACAATTTCTCACATATATTGAACTTCAATAAGATCATCAATCTAGCCATCTCTTTCACATAGATTGATTTATCATTTTGGCCATTTTCACATAGATTGAATTGTAATTTGATCATTGTTGTGGCCATTTTCACATTAGATTGAATTGGAATAGAATCCTAACTTGGTCATTTTCAACTTTCAATAAAAACACAAAGAATTTGACAAGCAAATTGTCAAGCTCAAGCATGAATCAAGAAATTAGAACCAGAAGGGATTTTCCCCAAGAATAGGGAGTCAAGTAAATATCAAAGACCCATGAAGAAAAAGAAACAAACCTTGCTCCAGTTCACTGTGTATAGTGTGGAATGGAAGCTGGACCAATACGTTAATGCATGAGCTCATCATCATCAACCAAACATGAAGAGAAAATCCATCATGATCTCCACAAGTTCAACATCTTCTTTCCTATAAAGAAGAAGAACTAGTCACCCCTGAATCTCATGTTTTTACAACCTTTTTTTTAAAGAGAAACATTTGAATAGAATGTTCGAGCTTGTTTCCTCAATGGTAGTCAATACTTCTAGCTTGCCATTCTGAACCTTGTCACGTTCCACCAATTGCTCGCTTTTTCTTTCTTTCACATGCATGCATAGGTGTAAGAAGAGTTATGGAATTATTAAAGTTCATGGCTCTTGCGTTTTTTAGTGTCAAATTAATGTTTCCAAGGTTCAATGAATTTTTTAAGAGAATAGTACTTAGAGTTAAAAACTCTTCCCTCTGTTAGTGTCACACTACTGTTTCCAAGGTTTTGTGAGCTTTTTGCTATTATTTTGAATCCATGAACCCTACCTACCATGTGTAGGAATAACGGAGGACAAACACATAGTATAAGTTTGGGATTTCTGGGGTTTGACCTTTTTGCTAATGTGGATTTTATGGAATTACAATCAAACAAACCTTGGGAAAACAAAATATGACCTCCAAACTCAAATTCACTTCTTTGTGACCATCAAATTTTTGTATTGTATATTATCATTCAAACATACGAAACTTGTCTCAAAAGAAAAAGATGACGGTAGCATTTTGACCTAAAGTTGAAACTGTTGAAGATTATGATGTAGATGAAACATAGATAGTGGTGTGATAGATATTAGAAACTATGTGGTAGATAAGTGTTGCAAGTAATCAAAGACATAGGTAGATTGAAGATATGTTAGTACCACCAAT
>Ga0209611_10011566_pt1 | contig 12667 bp, 10 predicted proteins | sample S1TSphgellanicum_3_FD_187693 | JGI IMG/M metagenome (GOLD analysis project Ga0209611, IMG submission 187693) | Host-associated microbial communities from peat moss isolated from Minnesota, USA - S1T2_Fc - Sphagnum magellanicum MG (SPAdes) (version 2) | ecosystem: Host-associated > Plants > Peat...
AAATTTGACTTGTCCAAGGCACATTTGCCAAAATTGCAAATTTGGACAATTCAATCTTCATGGGTCAGTAACTTGAATTGAAAGTAAACTAATATAATTAAAAAACTATGCATGAACCGTTTCTGTCTAAATTGTATTTTCAATATAATCATATGGAATGATGTTGAGAATGAAATCCAAATGTTCAAACAATATTGGTGGAACAATTGTGTACTTTTAGTGGCACTTCATGTATAGTCAAACTAATGCGATGCATCCAAGGACCTAATCTAATGTTCTCAAATTCCTTCAACCAAATAAAATGTTAAGATAGATCATTAACCAGTTAAGCTTGGTACCACAACTGTATAAAAACCACCTTTGAAAGAAAACATTAGGTCATTATATGATATTAAGGAATATCATATTGATCATATCGTAGAAGCTCCAATTAATCATAAATTACTCAAGTGTTTATTTTAGGTTCACATGGGATATGGTGTGTGCATCCAATTCATCTTAATTGCAAGAAAATTATAAAACAATCATTGACATTTTCATCCTGAATTCAAGTCACTGACAAATTTAAAATGTTCACATGTGTTACATTAGGGACTTGAGTTACAATGAGTTCAATTCACCACAAGTTCCTACTTGGCTTTTTGAATTTAATCAACTCCAAACAATGTAAGCATATCTTTTTCCCAACGTTTACTTTTTATGAATATGAAATGAAGCCTTAAATGACAAATGATATTTTGCATTCTATGTGCTTAGTAAATTATCCGAGACAATAATTGAGCATAATTGGCCTTACAACAATTTCACATCAAGATCTAGTAGTTGGATTTCTCATGACTTGGTTCTTTACAATATACTACAAGATCAATGTATAATTGTGTTTCAGTTGTCATAACTATTGGTTGTTGCTTGAATTGTTATGTAAATGAGAGTTAAATTTGAAAATGATCTACTGTCTTGTTTAGTTTTTAAAGGTTGTCAAAACAATGATGTTGTTTGATATTTGTTACATTATTTGATTTTATGCTTGAAACATAAAACTACTTGTTTAAGGTGCATGGGTGTTGTGATAATTGTAGATCATTACGTGGATGTGGGTTATCTGGTGCATTTCCATATCAATTGGCCTCCCTTCCAAGATTACAAAACATGTAAGAAGTTTTCAACCTTGGTTTAAGTTGATTGAAATGTATGTATATAGATTTTTAAAAATTCAAAATTGCGTAACTTACAATATATCATATTCTTAAAGTTTCAATTTTTGTAATCTATAATTTATTTCATTGTTTTGAAAAAAAAATTTGACGTTTTTCTTTTTTATTTCTCAAAACTCACCTTGAAATATTTTATCTACTATTTTAAAAATGAAGCCGTCAATTTGCCAATTTAGTGCGATGAAATGATTTTTCACCATAGAAGGCCTCCATTTTAACCTTGGTCATCATCCTATAGACTAATTTTGACCCAAATATGGTTTGTAATAACTATTTGAACAGGCAACTTTTCTTTAATATTTAAATAGGTTATAATTTAAATAACATTGAGTAAGACTTTATAGGGTGATTTGAATTTACAACTATTTTTAAGATAACCAAAAGTTTACAATGTTGGGACTATAATTGGTTCAATAGTTATGTAGGTTTAATACATGTTTTTCTCCAACTAATGGTTTCAGGAATCTTGACGACAACAACCTTAATGGGACCCTAAACATAAGAAACATCTCGAAATTGAGTAGGAGATTGCACAATGGCACTATTGATGGGCATCTACAATCCTTAAGTCTTACGAAAAATGATATCTCATGTGTGGATTACAACTCATCTGACATCCATGATGTGACTACTATTATCATGTAAGCAGATATTATGACGACTTCCAAAACTAGTCAAAATGCATTCTCCATCTCATTCCAATTCTTGGTTATGTGATTTAAAGACAAAATGTCAAGTTTATTTTAATATATTAGTATAATGTGATGGAATATTGATCAAACTAAATTAAAATTTTAAGTAGTTTTATCTTTGTGAAGTTAATTAAATAAATGAAAACCTTTACTTAACACATCTATGCAATCCATGTCAACTACCAAATGATTATTATTTATGTTTGCAGGCTTGAAAACAATCCATATTGTTCAGGAGTTTTGCAAACAGATGGGCAAAAATATTATTGCATACAAAATTGTCATAAGGAAAAAAACTAAGGTTTTGCAACCAACCTTGCAATTGAATGTTTTAGTTGTAATAGGCACTTCCAATTAGGCTCCTTGTTTTTCAATGGAGGATGCAATAGACTATTTGCATCAATTGTTTTTTGACTACCACTTAGTCATCACAAAAAAAAGGAAGGGTACAACTTATATGTACAAAGGATTTTTTGGGAAAAAATCCCCCAAGGTCATCCTATTTCTAGACCATAGGTTTTTTGCATGCCACCAACATAATATTATAGCCTTTAATATTTTTCAACTTGTACTTATCTCCTTTCATCAATCTTGGGATTGGTGGCTTTAAAAATAAAGGTTTGCAGGTTTGGTCACCTCTTAAATTGTACTTGAAAACCAATATTTTTTTGTTCTAGCCAGTTAACTATTTCTCTTGTTATCACCAACTTTGTGGCCAAAACTTGTAAAATTGAATGAGATGGTGGCTTATTCCCAACCATGGATAGATGTTTGAAACTCACCTTCAATAACCTAATTTGCAAAGAATGCTTATTCATTTACATTCTTGAGTGTGAGAAAAATAGTGGCTTGTGAGCAATAACCTATTTATTAGTATTTTGACTTTATTTCACTATGGTTTATTTGGAATGCTATTCCAAATTTGGGAAACTAACCTTTAATAACTCAAACAACAAAAGGTGTTTTTGGGTAAACCATTGGTAAGCCATTGTGAACTCACTTGAGTACAATATTGTACCTATGATTAATAATTGGCATTTCTTTAATTTTTCAAATTTTCAACAATTGAAGAATAAGTATGCAAAGTACACCTTGTGTTGTGTATTTCTAATAGTAACCCAATGGTCAAAACAAAAAATAATTCTTTACAAGTTGGGAGTTCAATTATTAATAGTTTTGGTAAATATCAATTAAAAAAAAAAATTAACAAGATGTTGGTATCAAGATTGTCCAATTCTAGGGAACCTTTTATTATTAAGGAATGATCAAATATCCCCCAACACGCAATCATTTTGAAGTGCCATTCCCTTGATGTGGAAGATGAAAATAGCATTAAAGAGGTTGTAGCACTTTGGCATCCTTTCCTTTTGACATTCATGACTTTTGATGATTTAAAATATTCATCATTTTAGGAGCTAAGGGTGCAAAAGTAAAAGTCTTTTTTTAAAGATTGTGGGTGAGATGTGCCATTCACATGTGTAAGTTTATTAACTCAAATTTTACATTTTTGAAGTTCAATTTACAATTATCTTTTGAATTTAAATATTTTAAAACTATATCTTGATCATACATGATATATATTATGCATTCATTTTTTTTAACACATTAAAAATGAATAAACTTTTTTTTGTTAAAGACACATTTTTAAACTTCATAATTTCAAAAGTCAAAAGCATGTTTAATTCAATGGCTTCAAACATTTTGTTTTACAAATGCATTTTTTCAATTTCAACTCCTTTTTAAAAAATTATCAATATTAAAATAATTTTCAATTTTGAGAAGGAAGAATGGTGCATTTTGATGATGGAATGGACGGAACAGGGAATTTGGAGACATAGACAAGACAATGCATGGCTTAGGAGCAATGGCCAATTGCACAGCTCTTAGGGCCTTGGATCTCCCCTCGTACCTGGGCAGCTTTGACAACTGATTATATTATTTTTAGACATGGTAAAAATTTCCAAATAAAAATAAATATCAAAGAACAATTTTTTTCCAATGGAAATTAAAAAATCTTTTAGAATCTTCTGAAATATTTTATCTTTTGACATGCGATCTCCAAAATAGAATAATTATTTGACACTGAAATATTGAACTTGTCATGTAGTACTACAGTATACCTTGTGGAATTCAAGGACTCCATATATAGATCTGGAAAACTCAAATATCTGAATGCCATCCCTGTATCAAAGAATCAGAGTGATTCTTGGAGGTGAATGACTTATATTCTTGCTAGAGTTTCTTAATGTTATATGACAGTTTGGGTGTCATTATTTATAGATGGAAGAGTTTTTCAAAGTTTGCAATCTATATTATGATGTAATTGCAGCATAGTTTGTTGAAGAGAATTCCATGTGTACTATATGATGTACAGCTACAGGTGTGTGGTTTTCCGTTCACAATGTCTTCAAAGGAAACATTTTCAATTTCTATTTTCTGGCCCCTTTTCAATTCTTATGTATCTACTTCACATGTTTCTTATATTTTGCTATCATTGGCATTTGTATGCCGTCTTGCCCAGTTAGGTAAACTGTAATTTCTGGGACAGCACTTGATCATCTGTGGAGATCAAGATATTGGAATTTGAATCATGAGTTTCGTGATCTATAGGTGAAGGTGTATATAGGGCGGTTCAAAGTTCATGTGTTGGAGATTTCTGTGGTTTTGAGAAGTTCCATGGTATTTTGGGAATTTGATAGGTTACAATGGGTCCATGTTAGGGCTGCCATGGGCAAGCTACTGGGAAAACCTTTCACACAATCTTAGTGTTACTCCACCTATCAGCATGTGTGATCAATTGATATCTCACACATGTGTTTTGTTTCCATATTGATTGATCTTTTCTAGTGAACCTTTGAAGATACAACTCACAATGGACCTATGTAAAGAGACAATTTACTCATTTACTTTGTGTGTAATTTGTTGGAAAACTTTGAAAAAGTGTTACTCATGACTTGCTCTTCATGTGAATATTGTACAGTGGTCGCATTGCAAGCCATTTTCGAAGCATGGAACCAGAGCACTCCCAAGGTTGCTGCAAATTTGCCAGGATGGAATGACACTTCTGCCTTTCCTTGCTTTGTTGATGTACCTTGGAAAGGAGTACTTTGCCTACAATACATCAACCCCAACAGCAACACCATTTCAAACTCCGGCATCTCAACTGATATTGTTGTTGTTGGCTTGTAAGAGTTTATATAACACTAAAAATTCATGTTTGGGTCACAAACTAGATTGATGGTTATTAGGGTTGAAGATAATGAACCAAGTTTTTGTTAATTATGTTGATGATGTGTAGGATGTCCTTCAATGTTTCTTTTAAGGACTTCAATAGAAGAGTGCTAAGGTGAAGATGATACATAAAAAGATTTAGCCAGGTTTGGTTACGAGTTATGACAAATGAAAGAATCTAAGAATCCTTCTATATTGTTGGTAGCCTTCAATAAATTGTTAAAAATGTCTGGCAAGGTGGGGGCTGCAAAACCTGGCAACATAAAAAGTCACTAAGTTATTTCATGAGAATCCTGTTTCCAATCATATTCTGACTAGATTTTGTGCTTGAAAAGAACACTGGTTTGCTTCATTCAGAAACTGATCATACCATCCACCAATTTAATATCTTGACTCATATATCTGGAGGTTGCTTGCATAAATACGGCAAAAGTACTTATGTAGTGTGACATGTTTTTCAATGGGTACATATGTGCATGGCACCAAAGATCTCTTGGGGTTCTCCATGTCTTAGGATTATATTAAGTTCTCACATGTGGGTGGTGAATGGGCAGGACTTTGGACAGTGGTTCTATAGTGGGCAGTTTGCCAAAGGAAATAGGAAATCTGCAAAATCTTGTCATCTTGTAAGTTCAAAGCTAACTGTTAACCATGCACTCAAGTTATTTCAAATGTGCAAATGAATTCTGGACTCATAATTTTTTTAAATGATGTCTGAGCCTGACTCAAGCTCATAATTGGCACATATAGGTCCAATGGGTTCTAATTTCTGAACATGCCAAGCATAGTGACCTTTGCAATAGGTTTCTTCAACAATGGTTCTACTCTTTCACAATTGTGCCACAAATATTTTGCAGGAGTTTGACCAGCAACCCAGGGCTAACTGGTCCCATTCCTGCAGAGATTGCCAACCTGAAATCTTTGCAAATTTTGTAAGCAACTCTTTTCCTATTAACCAAATTGCTTATACTCTACAACACACATTAAAAATACATGTATGTGAAGGCAATATTGAGTTGGAAGATGCATGTGCATAGGCTAGGATGAGCATCAATGAAGGAACATTTTCCTTTATTTTTAGGTGTCTAAAAACTCTGATCACAACTTCATCTGATATAATGTTATTTGCTGAATACTGTGAGTGCTCAGATATCATATGCATGTTGCAAATGGAAATGATCAAATGCTTATCATTTGGAAAAATCTCACTTTTCCCCAGGGATCTACATGGTAACAATTTCACTGGAAACATTCCAAACCTCAATGCACTTATGATCCTTCAGCAGTTGTAAGTCTAAACTAAATTTCTCTCTAAAGCCATTCCATTTACAGTATCTTCCAATCTTGCTTGAGATTGTTCTTGACAAGGCCTTTGTATTAATTCATTTGCATTGTTCATTTATTGGGAGGAAATGTGTAATATTTTGCCAATGATACAATTTGTGATACATTTGAACCCTAGTAATTTTGCCTAAGGTTTAAAGCCCTAGGGTGGGGGCATTCCCAAAATAAGGGGCCTTAGGATGAGGAAGTAGCTGAATCCAGTTGGGAATGTCCCTGGCCCAAGGGTTTTCATCAGTGTTGGTTGGTTATTGAGTTTTGACCAATTATCAAGCCAACTATTGATATTTTGATAACTAGATAATAACCTAACCATATGGTATTGAGTTTCAAAAATCTAATGACCTATTAGGATAACTTAATTATTGTCTAAGTAGGTTATCAACCTTAAAATGCAAAACATGTTTATGATAGAAAACCAAAAAACAGGAAAAAAAAGTAAATATATTAATCTTAAATTTTTAAAAACTTTGTAAACAGCTAATGACCAATAGGATTAATTGATGATTATCAACCATTTATTTGATAACCTACCCTTATGCATAATCAATAGTTGTTACTCAACAAATATTGATAAGCTAATTTAACACCCCCAAACCAGGTAAAAGAATTGGGGTTGGTTTTCATACTTGAACTACAAGTTAATATGGATATGTTTGTAAATATATCGTCTCCACAAAGGTCAAGGGATTGCACTGATTCATTTTTTTTCCTTGTATTTCAGAGACTTAAGTGGAAATCAATTGATTGGGCTGATCCCAAATGTTAGTGGGATACAATGTTAGGAAACATAAAAATTGTATGGGAATCAATTTAACACAACCAATGGCCCCCAAGGGTTTGCAACACTATCACATTAACTAGTTGGTCCCTTCTGTGACCTAGAGTGGAGGTAGGCCTAACGTTCAATTTTATGAAGGGTATTCATATTTTTCCCATTTCAATTGTTGAGTCATTTTTTTTCTTTTTTCTATGAAATAAATTGGATGTGCAAGGGGTCATAGTCAAGAAGGAACAAAATAAATTTTTGTTTCAAAACCTTTTTAAATTGATGTTCAATAAATATAATAAACAATGCAAAGTGGGTGAAAGACATTTCAATTCATATTTTTTAAAAAATCAAAATTCTATAAGGTGTGTAATGATTCTAAAAGTAATGTGTGTTTTCATATTGTGGTTTTTTTGGAAATTGAAACATCAAAATCCAATTAACACTCATTAACATTTGGATTGCCTATTATTGATTTTATTAATTAAATGTGGGTACATCTCATATTAATTCTTAAAAAATCTAAACCTTGAAACAATCATGAGCAAATAAAAGTTCAAATGATTTTTTTTTAAATCTATATACATTAAGGAAGGTTGTTTATTTGTTTTGTTCCAATGGTTCATGAAACCAATGTCATAATGACACAAGGAAAGCTATTAAATTTGCCATTTGGCCAGTCAATTGGGATTTTTGTAAGAAATTACATCTTTAAAATTTTAAAAGTATAATTCAACCTAGGATTTGAACCTAGAAAAATATGCGTAATTTGCGCATTGAGTGGAAAGGAGATTGGTAAAACCAATCAAAAGAATTGCACATAGTGCATACTAGATTACAAGGATACATGTGTTACTATTTCAATTTACAACAATGTTCACATTTTAAAAAAACCATGGCAACATAAGTTATATGTCCAAAGGTTGAAGATTATTAACAATTTTCATTTTTTTCCGACTTGTGACTCTAGATAACATTAAATACACTAATCCTCATGCAAAAGATTCATGAACATGTATCATCACTTTGGATGATATCGTTGCACCTTGGGATTTGTGCCTTGTAATTGCATAACCTAGCATTAAAAGAAATGATGCTTTGTAAAAATGTCCTTTAGAATCATATTTGTTTTGAATTGATTTTTTCCAAACTATTTGCACATATCCTAATGGATTGAATGCAACAAAATGTTACAAACATTATCTTTTAAATCAAACTCTAACTTTGTTATGATTCTAGTGGTTCCATGTGCAACACCAACTTTTAAATCAAAGTTTTCAATCAACATATCCAATGCTCCCAATGCAAGATGTTACATGTGATTGAATCTTTTATTGTTCACCCAAGATTGAATGTGTTCAACATTCCTTGCATTTGTCCCCAATTGAATAGCATAAATTTGGTCAATTGGAAATTTCTTGTGAAGAATCAAATTGTTGTAATAATCAATGTCCTTTTGATGTGTGCAAAGTATTGTTGTTTTGTCATCAATGTATTGTTCTACTAGATCTTCGTCAATGTGGCAATTGTTCAAAATTGATGAAATTTCTTGTTTTATTGGTGTTTGACAACGAATCATGTTAAAAAAAGAACAATATTCTAGATCTTCAACATGTTTTATTGAAGTTTTCAAAGTATGATATGTTGCAGAATTCCAATCAATCACATGATAAACATAATGCTTTTGGCAATAATTTTTTGTGTCTAACAGATGGCAATGACATATTGCTGGAAGTTATGCATGATTGCCCACCAAAATCACTAACTTAAAATAATATGGTTCATTTGTATCATTCTCAATTTGCCATAGTCTAATTTCAATGTTTTGCAACAATGTACTCATCATCATTGACATTACATCAATTATGATGATGTCAATTTCTTTAAGAATTTGAAATTCCACACTTAGTTCTTGTAATGGCCAAACATATCTTTTACATTGTATATGAAATGTGTTGTGGACAATTGAAGCTTTTGAACTAAGCCTTGATGTTGCACATCTTGTTGTTATAGTAAGGATAACCTTTTTTTCCAATAACATATAGTATTCGGTCAAATATCGAATGAAAAATGTCTTTCCACTACTAGGAATTCCTAACATAAAATACATTCACATATAATGAATATGCATAGCTAAAAGAATAATTGACTATAAAATTATTAAATATGCATAATATTTTGTAGAATTTCTGTTTTATGATATAAATATTAATATTAATTACCATAATATATCTTTCATAAATGTAGTAAAAATATGCATAACTTCTGGATGGTAGTTATTTTAATATTTGAAATGAAATAAAGTCAAATAAGTTATGTACCTAAAATGACATGCAAACCATTTGTTTTAAAACAAATGATGTTGAATATATGCATTTGTTCATGTGACAAAATTTTATTATCCAAAGAATCACCAACATCATTTATCCAATAATTTGGGTCAATTAGACCAATTTGTGATCCAACACATGTAAAATCAATATTGATATTGATTGGTAAATTTTGTGAATTCTCAAAAGGACGTTTCTCCAACATCATGTTGTATATCTGATTTTGCTTCTCATCATCATGTAAGTTTCTTTTCCCATATTCAAATATGAGGTCTTGCAAACAATTAAAAGTCTTCACAATACCACAAACAAAACATTCATGATAATATGATCATGTTAGATTTGTGGGAGATATCAATTTGCGTTCTTTAAAAAAAACAACATTGTTTAACAATATGTTGATAAAAAATGGTTCAACATGTTTGCCAAGATTGAAGTCTGTGAACCACACTAAGTTTTTACTTTTATAAAAGAAAAATCCTAATTTGTCTTTGCCCAAACATCTCTTCTTCTTCAATTCTTATTGTTGTGGAGAAAATTGTTTCTAATACTTTGTAAATGTGTATTAGGCCATATTATAAGGTTGTGCACAATATATATCAATGGGATGAAATCCAAGTATCTTGGATTTAGTCACCATTTTTGTACACAAGTTTGGCTGTTTTGAGTCAACATACTTTACACCAACATTTTTTTATATGATTGGGATTTATAAACATGATAAGGTTGTTTTAGTTAGAAATACATGTTTGGCTATTATTGTTGTTAAAATCAATTGAAGCTACAAAGGGGTTGCATCAACCAATCCCAAACTTCTTGCACTAACATCATTCAATTTAATAGTGCCTTGTGGTTCACATTTCATAGCATATTTCAAAAGATAATGTGACCAATATGAAGATGTGATTTGTTGAATGTTCATGTGTGCACCCCACAATATCAATGTAGTACAATGATAAGGCACCACATTTCGATCTTCATGATGTGGATGATAATATCACCACGTGGTTCATAAGTTGTTCAAACAAGTCAAAAACCATGTGAATATTTCAAACAATGATTGAATTTTGAATACTTAAATATCAGGGAAAAATGAAAAAAAATCCCTTCCCCCCCCCACCCAAGCTTGAAAGGAAAAAAAGAAAGGCACCTTGAGTGCATGCTTGGGCCTTCCTGTTGGCTGCATGAAATTTCTCTTGCCAATGAGTTTGTCACCATTTTTAGCCTGGGTGAATACCCCTTGTAAAGAACACCCTACCTATTATTTTCCCCCAAAAGTGAAGTTTCTAAAGTTTCCAACAAATTGTAACTAGCTTTTCAATGAACTAATGCAAGCTAGATTTGGTTAACGTATGTGATAGGAACAATGTTTTAAGTGACTAGAGGTCTGATGTCAAGTTGAACATATTTTCAAATCCTTAGAAGTTGGTTTAAGTGGCTAACAGTTTAATGTAAAATTCTAGGATTTGGAATGTTTGAATTAGAAAATATACCTATCAATTTCAAATCATAAATGATGCATAAGAAGCAAATGATTGGTTTTTAACAACAAAGATAATTTAATATCTAGAAATACACTTTGCATTTTTCCTTCATTAATAGCATATGTACCTTCGAAGATAATTACTTCATAGAATTGAAAATAAAGGGATAGAAAGTCACTTCACAACTTTCTTTTAAGTTAGGTGGTTTAAGGTAGTGATTAGTCTCAAGTGGGATAAATAAACCATTAACTAAGCGTTTTGGTGGTTTGGTTCAAAAAACAATTGGTGGTTTTTTACGGTGTTTGGGCAACATGTGTATAATTAATGGTTTTATGGGTGGTTTTGTGCACTAATCACTGAAGTGACTAATCAAACCTTAATTGATTGGCTAAATGTCATGTGGCATTTAAACATTGGCCACCCAAGTCAGGCCACATGGCATTTAAACATTGGACACATAAGTTAAATGACATGGTATCTAAAACATTAGCCATTTAGGTTATGCCATGTGGTTAGAACCTAAATGACTTAGGTTAAACTTAAACTAAGCCTAAAACTAGATACTTAGGTCTAGGAACTTAAAGTTTAAGCCTAGACAATTAAGCCTAGGACTAAGCACCTAAATTAGGCTTAGGCAACTTTAGGAACTTAAAGTTGAAGCCTAGGAAACTAGGCCTAGGTTTAGGCACCTAAAGTAGGTTTAGGCAACTTAGGCCTACTTTAAAAACTTACATTATTCTTTTCTTAGGTTTCATTTAAAGCTATGCCATTAAACTAGGCCTAAATATAAGTCACCTAGGTAGGTAGGTAAGTAGGTTTTAAGTAGGTCCTATTTATTTTTTGGTGACAAGCCTTTTTTATTGGTTCATCACAAGTAATATTTGCATTTTGAATATATTTAGTGCATGTATTGTGTGTGGACTAATATTTTTTCATCTACTCATATAGTTTACAAAGTTCAACTTGTTGACAAAGGATATGACGCACTCCCAAGTCCCAAGCTAGACCCAAGATGGGCCTTGGCTTCTAAAAAAGCGAAATTGTGGGGACTTGAAGGCATGCTCTTAGTTCTCAGCACTAAAAGGGGTAGAAGGGCGTGCTGAAACTCTAGGATATGATTAGGAAGAGGGACAAACTTAGTTACTCACTCGAACCTGTATCAAACCAACCAACAAGTTGGTTAGTTCACTTTCTGGAACACCTTTAGTGCTAAGACAAGCCACAGGCGACTCTGGATTCACAAGATTCACCACGGCCCGGATTCGGGGGAAACCATCACCTTCCCCCATATAGTATCTTTGCGTTACTCCACCACACCCACGCCCAAATGGCTTTTGGTCCCGGGACTCCCAAAATGGAGTCCCGAAACTGTCCCGGTTTGAACTCCTGAGACTTTGTGAGGTCATAATTTTTTTTTCAAACTTCTAATTGGGATGAGGTCTAAAGCAAACTTGTAGCTTTCCTTGAGATCTTTTCCTTGAGAGTTTTCCAACAGTGTGTTGCACTCCCCCTGCACACACCAGGGTCGGGTCGATTCCTGACTTTTAATGGTCAGGAGGCAAACTACCAATTTGACTCTCGGCCCTTCTTTTGCCCATAACTTGTG
>Ga0209611_10011567_pt1 | contig 12666 bp, 7 predicted proteins | sample S1TSphgellanicum_3_FD_187693 | JGI IMG/M metagenome (GOLD analysis project Ga0209611, IMG submission 187693) | Host-associated microbial communities from peat moss isolated from Minnesota, USA - S1T2_Fc - Sphagnum magellanicum MG (SPAdes) (version 2) | ecosystem: Host-associated > Plants > Peat...
GGTGTTGTATGTGTGTTGATAGTGATGCTTATAGACATTAGCATAAGAACACATGATAATAGATTCTTTGTGAACTTTTAATGTATTCATAGTGGATTCCTAATGTTTAGAGTACTGACTTTAGTGAACGAAAATGGTAAATGGTGGAATCACAAGGGACACCTTGCCATGGATTCTAGATCTTTCAAGACTTCCACTCAAAATTCACTTTGGTGAAAATTATGTGCCCTTTCCATTCAATGTTAAGTGCAATGTTGGGTGGAATAAGGATTAATTCTAGAATAGTTGGGGAGGGATTTTTTTTGTTTTTGGTGGACTATTCCCAATGTGTTCCATCAAAGTTCCCAATGTGTTCCCTGAAACGTTCCCAATAACATCTCATTTCTTATCTCATATTGTTTGGCAATGGTTCAATTTCCATTGTATACAAGTTGTAGAGGAGGGGGGGAGGGGACTGCAAAGGAAAGCATGACAAAACATGCTTCTATTTTGGGGTGGGAAGCATATATTTAGGCTCTATGTAGAGGAGTGCCCCATGTTGCAAAAATATTGGTGGTGGGCCAATCAAATGGCTCCTTCTGGGAAAAAAAATTAAAAAACTAACTATGGGTGTCATTAATTAATAGTCGCAACATGAATAAGTAACACTCAACTTATGGTTACTTGTCCCACCTAAAAAAAAAGAGAAAACCATAACACATGAATAGGACAGCAAAATTGGTTCTGCATAGGGTAAAGCTCGAGGGTGCAGGCTTTACTGGACTAAGGGCCCCACGAGGTGAAGCGGTGTTCAGGCTCAAATCCAGTAGAGCCCAGCCCACCCTCAAAGGCTTTACATGGTGCAAAAATCAGCAAAGTTTTTTATTTAAATTCCCGTGACACCTACCCATCAGGTATTTGGTGGCACCCGCCAAGAATCACAGGAAAAGAAAAATATGTTGGAAAATGGAATGACTGGACCTATGAGCATTCCACTGCCCCATGGGGTTTTTATGCTTTGCAAGCACACCTACAAATACACTAGAAAAATATTCGTAGGCTTTGTATTACAGAACAAGTAAGGCATGGCCCTAGCCACTTTATGGAGAGTAATGGGATGGATCAAATGTGTTGGGAGCACGAGGGGGATTGCAAATTATCGCCCTTTAGGAGGCTGGCATTGTGACAAAACCGGAGGCCACTAAGGAAGCTAGTAGGCCAAGGTTATGAAATTCGAAAAAGGCCATGAAAATGGGGAGAGGAGGGGGATATCAAAATTTTGGCTTGGGCTTCCAGGGAAAACTACAATATTTTGTCCTGGGACCCCAAGATGGAATATGGGCTTGGGCCTAGGTTACCAATTAGAATATTGCATATCTTGAGACCTCAAACAGTCAAAGGTCCATTTCATCTTTCGCAAACTATTGTCAATTTTGTCCTCAGCTCTCTAGGTGGCTCATGATCATTTTGTCCAGTGGCATTGGGTCTTAGGCCACCATGTCCAAGACCTTGGGTAGCCTAAGGTCAGATTGCCTAGAATTGATTTAAAAAAAATGTTGCCCATGAATGCATAAGATTCATTCCTTCCTTACTCAAAACATCTTTCTTTTGTTTTTTTTTGTCTTCGGGGCCGGGATGTGGGGAAGAAAGCCGGTCAAGGCATTTTGATTGCCTAAAAACGTACCTAGTGTACTTACTTACTACACGTGCAAATGCCAACCTCCCTACTTGCCTACTTACTTCCTATGTAGATAGGAACCTTCTTTCTTTGGTCGGTACACGAGGTAGGTGAATAGGTATGTAAGTAGGCCACCTATGTGAGTGGGTAGGTTAGTAACCTAAGTAAGTGGGGAAGTAACTTAGATAGGCAAATAAGTAGATGGGTATGTAGCCTATGTAGTTATGTAAGTAGGTAGAATAGGTAATCAAAATGCCCTAACTTGCTTTCACCTAACCCCAAAGGAAAAAAAAAAACAGAAGAAAAATGTTTGGGTAGGGAAAGAATGGAATCTTATTCATTCATGGGCAGCATTTTCTAAAAATTAATTCTGTGCAATCTGACCTTAAATTACCTGGGGGCCAGGACATGATGGTCTAAGGCTCATGCCACCATGACAAAATTACCAAGGGCAATCTGAGACCTAGGACAAAATGGACCTTACATTGTCTGGAGTTCGAAAACATAAAATATTTTAATTCTTACCCATGCCAATATTCCATATCTTGAGGTCCCATGACATAAAATATTCTAGTTTTTACACCAACCCCAAGCCAAAATTTTGATGCCTCCCCCCTCCCCACTTGCATGGTCTTTTCGGAGCTCGGTGAAAGTTTGTATATAGTTGTCCAAGCTCAAAGTTCAATTCTCAGCTCGCTATCATGTCCAAGACCCTGGGCCACCTTGACCTGGCCCCTGGGTGTTCAATTTCTCGCAAGTTGACCACTGCAATGCAATTCATGTATACATTCTTTGGTGCTGTTGGCCGCAATTTTGAATTGGTGATCACTATGTTTATCTCATCAACGGTGGCTTGCGCTTGCAGTGCAGTGTGGACATGGCTTTTAGTAGGCTAGTGCTATGAGGGTATCTTCTCAACGCACGAGAGCACTTGGGTCTGCATCTAACGTGTTCGTCGCGTTCTTGACTCTGACTTCTTTGCTGGCAGTGCTGATCAGTAGTCTTCAAGGCACTAACAATAGCTGCTCGTCACAGTGTGGGAACGTCACCATCCGGTATCCCCCTAACGCCCTTTTCGTCCTCTTTTTGATTTTTGGGTTTCTGTTGACTTGATGGCTTTTGAAGCTTGAGAGGAGCTATTTCAAAATTGGAAGTACCCTATAAAATATGTTTTGAACATATTGAGAGCAAATTGAAAGTCTTACTTTCATGTCCTCGTTGCACCTAATTTTATGGATGATGTGGACTTGAAGCAATCTGAAAAATCATGAAAATTTAAGATAAAACAAATTTCATCCAGAAAAAAATGTTCATCGATAATCTTATTTCATCCATGACCTGTGATTCATTCACTTTTCTTTGGCGTTAAAAGTTTTTCAAACTCCATAGATGCACGTCAATGAATATCACATAAAATTTTTAATGGATGAAAAATTTGTAGATGAAAATTTATGAACAAAACTTTATGGATGAAAATATGAACTTTCATGAATAAATCTCACCCATGTAATCATTGTTGGTAGAAGGGACATCCCTTGGCTAGGGACATCCATGGACATCATGGCCTTCAGCAATGAGACCAATGTCCATTTACATACTCCTTGGAAAGGATTTTGCTAAGGAGATATATCACACGCTGATCAATTTAGAGGGTAGTTTGAAATTTGAAGGGCTCCTCTCCAGCTTCAAAGAGCCATCAAGTCAAAAATAAATCAGTAAATGGAGAGAGCAGGAAGGAAAAGAGGGGGAGTGGGGTGCCCTTCGCAGTCTGTGAAAAACAAATCAGCAGCGGCCTGATTTTGTGGGGTAGAAGTTTTGAGAGACTGGAAAAAAAAATCCAGGCATTGGAGTTCCCAGAGTTAAAAGAATTTGTGGGCAGCTTGAACCTCATTTGGGTAGTGCATGTGGCACGTCACAAGGTGAAGTGAACATGGCAATTGGGCATTTTGGACTTTGCGAGTTGGCAAAGTGGACTTATTGGGCATTGTGGACTTTGAGATTTGGCAAAGTGGAGTTAGGCACACCTTGGAAAAGTAAGCGATCAGACGGTATTCCATCAATTTGACTTTGTCACACTTATGGGAGAAGGCTTGCTTGTTGGATCGATGGTAGAAGGCTTGCTTGTTGGATCGATGGGAGAAGGCTTGCTGGTTTTGTCTGACATGGTGTTCATATAGATGATCATTCTTTGATTGGGTTAGAAGCAGTTTTGGATTGAGGATCGGTTATGTTTCTGACCTCAGTGATGGCTTGCAGTCAAGGTGTAATGGTAGTTTTATTTAGCAGTGATTTGAGGGATCATAAAAAAATTCAGCACACGAGAGCACTTGGGCGTGCTAACTTGTTTGTTGTGTTCTTGGTTGTGGCTTCTTTGCCTGCAGTGCTCACAAGAAGTCTTCAAGGCACAAGAAATAGCTGCTTATCACAGTGTGGGAACGTCGCAATTCCGTATCCATTTGGCACCGGTCCGGGATGTGGCCTGCCGGAGTTTTCTTTGAACTGCACTAGTGATCCGGGGTCAGATTTCTCAGCAAATCCAGCGCTGCTGCTTGCACCGGCCTGTGGTCCCTCTGGCAACTTTTATCAGGTCACAAACATCTCAGCCAATACACTCATCATCAACGCGACTAAGCTTGTAGCAGCCTCCTGTGCTTCAACCATCGATTCCGGAAATTATGCAACCACAAGCGCTTGTCTAGGTCCAGATTCAGCGCCATATGTTTTTACGTCGCAGAATAATTTATTTGCAGTGCAGTGCGAAGGATGGGGACACTTATTTGGTGATGGTAAAGATGTTGGCAAATGCCAAATTGGATGTGATTATACCAGCCAAAATGAAATAGCCTACTGCCACAACTATGAGTGCTGTACACAACTATTTCCCAATAGTGGTGTGCGCGACATCACGATTTATGGAGGAGGTTACTGTGGATGGGCCAGCGTGATCTACCCTCCTACTTATGAATCGGGACCACAATGGGGAGAATGGGGAGTTCAGTTGGGATGGGCCATTCCTGGACCGAGTTGCCAAAACGCGACAACGCTGGGTAACTATTCTTGCGCTGCGACGGCAACCTGCCACGATGCTCAATTCTCAGCTCTGACAGGGTACACATGTGCGTGCAATGCTGGTTACTATGGGGATGGATACGCGAACGGAACCGGATGTCACGGTAAGCATGACCTAAAGAGCTCTTGCTATTAGTGTCCTACTTAGAATTTCATACTTTTGCGTTTTGGCGATGTCTAGAAGACCATTATTCGAGACCTTGCAAATCAAGATTCTAACCAGGGCGTAGAAGGGACGAGCGGACATCTGATAGTTTTGTGTGAAGATTACCTAAAGTGATGGCCGAAACAAGAATGCCGCATGTTTCAAACAAATTGTCTTTGGTCTTCTTTGAAGTCCTCGTTTATTGCTCTCCATCGACCAATGTGTGCAATTCTTAGCTCAGTCTTGCTTATATGAAATAGTTTGTGCAAGTCTGAGAACTAAGTAGATTGTTAATCAACGTTGTCAAGTCAGCATGCATATCCTTTGACTAAAAATGTTCTCCACACTTGCTTTGATCTGTAGATATCAATGAGTGCTTGAACTCAACATTGAACAATTGTTCAACAAATGCAAATTGTATAAACACCATTGGAAGTTACTATTGTAATTGCACCACAGGCTTCATTGGTGATGGCTACACAAATGGATCTTCATGTATTGGTAAGCTCCTAATGTTGAATAAGTTATTATGCTGGTGTCATTGTGACTCTGACTTGGGCATCCCATCTAGTAAACTTTGTCTGAAAGATGTGGTCAACATATAAGTTTATATAAAGTGATATATTGACAAATAAAAATTTGTTTCTTGCAGCTGCAGAAATCAATAAATGCTTGAACTCCACATTGAATAATTGTTCTCCAAATGCAGTTTGTACCAACACCACGGGAGGTTACTATTGTAATTGCACCAACGGATTATCTGGTGATGGCTCTCGTGATGGGACAGGATGTCAATCTATTAGGAAACGTAACCTTTTACTAGTTGCAGGTATTTCACAATGCTACCTACTGCCTACTATCTAAACAGTTGTATGATTTCTATTGTGTAATACCCTTGAAGGTTTTCAACATTTAGTGTCATTTGATGACTAAAGACTATGTATATAATCTTTGGATGCAAGAGTGCAAGCATTGAAAGATAATTGTCAACCTTGAGAGTTTGACTCAAATCTAATTCCATCCACATGAGACAATTACAATCCTTCCATGATGGATCAAAGTACATACCCAAACATGATTGTTGAGAATCATAAACTTTGTTCATCAAGTCTGAACCATGAGTAATAGATCTTTGTTGTAAAGTTGTCCAATACTAGAACCAACATTTTAATCAATCCTTTTAGTCTTGACTTTGAGGTTTCATTGTGAATCATGATCTTTTCTAACTTTGATTGCTGCCAATAACCAATTTTGTTTTGTTATGTAATTGTTGTAATGGGTTGCAACTAAAGATGCTTGTAATGCATTTTGATCCCAGGACTACCGGTAATAGTAGCTATGCTTTTGGGGCTCGGAGGTGTTCTATTGGCCTTGTTGTGTTGTATCAAAAGAAGAAGGAAACATAAACAATTTGCTCGAAGAAATTTCGAAGCCTTGGGGAAGCTTCAAGACTTTTTCACCTCATTAACTGATGGTGAATCAAATACAACAACTTTGTTTTCTTTGAAAGAGCTAGAAAAAGCAACAAACGGGTTTTCTGATGACCAAAAGCTTGGTGTTGGAGGATTTGGCACAGTTTATAAAGGCACAATGGAAAGTGGATTGATTGTGGCAGTGAAAAGGACAAATAGACTAGACACAAGTGGCGCACAACAATTTTTAAATGAAGTGGCCTTGTTATCCCAGGTGAATCATCGTAACCTTGTCCATCTTTATGGATGCTGCTTGGAGACAGAAGTACCAATGCTTGTGTTTGAATATGTTTCAAATGGAAACCTTAGCGAACATTTGCAAGGTGAAAAATCTAGTGAACTTGGACACTTAACTTGGCTCAAACGCATGCAAATTGCAATTGAAATTGCAGAAGCCATTAGTTATCTTCATTCAGAAGCAAATCCACCCATATATCATAGGGATGTAAAGTCAACAAACATTTTATTGGACAGTAACTATGGTGTCAAAGTATCAGATTTTGGAATATCAAAATTGATCCCATTAGGTGCAACCCATGTTTCAACAGCAGCGCAAGGAACACCGGGCTATTGGGACCCTGAGTACTTCCTATCATACCAATTAACTGACAAAAGTGATGTTTATAGCTTTGGAGTCATTTTGTTAGAATTGATAACCTCACAACCTCCTATGAACTTCAATCATGATCAAAGTGAAATGAGCTTAGTAGCCATGTGTATTCCTCAAATCAAGGATGGTAATTTAGAGGCAATTGTAGACCCCAAGTTGTTATCATCAAATTCTGAAGAAATGGAAACAACTTTACAAGAAATTGAGAAAGTTGCCATTCTGGCAATGCATTGTTTGGCATTCAAAGGAGATGATCGACCTTCCATGAAGCAAGTGACAGAGGTTTTACATCAAATCAAAGGACGCGATTATCAATGGAGTGAAGGTAGAAGAAACATGTCAAGTGAATTTGGACGTGTTGGGGTTCAAGAGTTGGAAATGCTTCAATTAATAGATGCAAACACTCCAAACTCAAGTCAAGGTTCTAATACATTGTCTATTTCTAATCACTCCAATAGCTCTTCAAGCCTTCGTGTTAGGAAATAGATTTAGAATTTAAGTTAATTGTAATTTAGAATGTATTTGGTTGAGCCATTTATTATCTCCTTAAGTGGTGGACATTGAATGTTTTCATACATGATGCACGTAAAGGTAAAGTTGAATGGACCAAAATGTGACAAGGAAAAACATATATTTAAATACATTTTCTTTGTATTTTCTATTCATGAATTTAATAAAGGAGAATAATGTAACTCCAATTCAATGATGTAATCCATCTTTATGATTTGCATGAAAGTTCAAATATCTTGCATTAATGAGTCAAAGATAAATACATTTGCACATAGGTGTTGTCTAAATTATTCACAAATTTCATAAATTGATGTTTGTGTCAAGATTATATAAAATAACACATAATAAAGTTAAAATATAATATATTTGAAAATATGTTGAGGTGATGTTTTTAAGGTCATTAGCACCTCAAATATTAAAAGTCTATTTATGATTTATGATGTTTATATTCTATTGTCTATTGTCAAAAAATGCCCATGCAAGTTGTTCTTCCACCAAAAATAGTGGATTTAAAATATCAATGTTTGAAAAAAATTCATAAAGAGGGATGGAAATGTGTCTTTTTGAATTTGTCTTTTCAAAGTTTTTTTCAACACCATAGTTATAATTAGATTTTTAATACCTTTTATACCAATTTGCATCCCATTTCTCTTTGATTCATTATTATAGAACTTGTCCCCAATCCACCCAACATTCCATCCAAGTTCTATTGGAAATAGACAATTCCACCAAAGTGGAAGTGTTAATGATTTAGAATGCTTGGGAAAAACCCCACCAATAATCCACTATGCGCCAACCCACTCCATTGAAAACCATTCTTGTTGTCACAACCTTAACCTTGGGCTTGTAACCAAAGCAAGGGCTTGCGAAGGTGAGGGCCAAGAATGAGCCCAGGAGTCACATTTCATGTTCCCGAGAATGTAAGAGAGTGTGAGGGAATGAACCTCCACATTCTCAAATGAGCTCTCACTTTGGGAATTGGAGTCCCAATGGACTCTCGAATCTTCAGAGGGTAATTACAAGGTCAAAACTCATTGGATTGAGAAGTTCCTTATATCATTGAAAAAAATTTGGAACGTAAATGTTTAAAATGGGCTTACATGACCCATTTGGATACTTAAAACATAAGTTATGGCCAAAAGTAGGGCCGGGAGTCGAATTGTCAATTTGACTTCTGACCACTAAAAGTTAGAAATCGCCCCAATTTCCATGTGTGCAAGTGGTGTGCCATATATCGTTGAAAAGCTCTTGATGAGCGTTACAACTTTGCTTTATACCTCACCTTAATATGAGGTTTACACACGAAGTTATGGGCCTCCAAAGTTATTGGAAACCTAATTTCAAAAAATTTGGGACTTTTGCTTGAAAGTCCCAGGACAAAATGCCATTTGGGTGCTAGCCCCATGGCTAGGCATAGAGTATATTATAAGGGGGAAGGAGGTGGTTTTTCCCAAGTCTGGGTTGTGGTGAGTTTTGTGAATCCGAGTTTGCCTATGGCTCGTTCGTGCACCAAAAATGCTCAAACTACGCACTAACCAACTTGTTGTTTGGTTTGTGCAGGTTCGTGTGAATAATTGATATTGTCACTCTTCCTAGTCCCCATCCCGGAACTCCGGCATGGCCCTCTACCCCCAAAATGTTGCGAGCTAGGGAGCGTGTCCCGACTCCTTATTTTTTCGTTGTTTTCACCTTAGACTTACATTCGAATCTATCAAGGAGTTTGGGACCATGTCACTTGTGAACTAACATATTCACTATTAGTACCAAAATATTACTTACAATAATATGTATAATGGATTCCAGTGGAATTAAAAATAGTTCAATTAATTTTAGTGTAGTCCATTACTAATGCACTAATGTTTAGTGGAAACTTAGGAAAATGTAGTGAACTTTGGTTTAATGGATTCTAGCTAGTGAATATCTATTATCTAGAATGTACAACATAGTGTATATAGGGATGTGGACTTAAATATATGGGTCAAACCTAATTAATTGTTTTGGATCAACTAGTGGTCAATCCCTAATTCAATCATGTTTGGAGTTCTCCAATAATGATCGTTAGCATTTCAATTCCACTAGAATAATTCATTAGTAGAATTGATATGTGCATGGACCAATATTGATTATTTAACATATGTACATTAGGAGATATAGACTAAAATGGTGTGCAATGGAAATGCAACCACATTGATTTGAGACATTTTTATTCCTTTGCAACTAAAGTTCACATCTTGAACTTGGATGAAAAATGCAACACATTATTTGTAGCAATGTTATGTTAGTACTTAATAACTATGTCATGCACTTATTCATCAAAGCATTGTAGCTTAAATTTTTAACCTCTATGCCATAGTGGTAGACAAAGTAGTGGTGTAGGCATGTGAACAACCATCCATAGGACCACCAAAACCATTGGTGGTGGAATATGCATGCAATGCATTGACAAAGCTTACACCTGGCAATATTCTCAATTATTGTGCATGCAATTCACACTCCATTATGGATTTTGCACCCCCTTAATTAATATTTTGATCATTTGTTATTTGATTTTAAAGTGTTTAAAGCTGGTCATGTGCATTTCACAACTTCCAATGTAATCCAAATGCATGGAGTACACATTAGTGTTGTGCATGTAAATGGTTTGAGATTTACACTTTGTTTAAATGTGGGGTAAGTACATTTCAAGGTATTAAAATTGGGGTCATTAAGTAAATAAACACAAATTATGCACCTTATTCAATTGGGGTTCATTGCATGGCTCATAAATGTGATTTTGCATTCAAGACATTGTCTACCTTGGGAATAATAATAGCGTTGAAGATTTGCTATAGAGTTACCATGCATATTTTGCTCACAACCCAAAAAGGCTCATTGACATGATGGAGACAAAAGGGCTTAAAAATGCTCAAAAATGTTAAAACACCCTAGATATCTCTCATGGATCCTCTAAGGAACATTTTGTTAGAATTCAAGCCAATTCTGGCCAACATGTTTATGGATAGCAACAACAACCAAGCTTCCAAGGTAACTTTCTGCTTTAAATTTCTATATGTTTCTTGCATTGTATGTTATTTGTTGTAATGTTTTTGGCATTTTCTAATTGATGGTTTGGTTTGATTTTCAACATTGTAGTTGAGTTTCAAGCTCCAAGCTTGGAACTTCTATTAACTTTTTACAATTTTTTTTTTGTTTGATCATGTTTTTTTCTAACTATTTAAAAAAAAATTGGTTGTTTTTGGCTTTTTGGGATTTTATATCATTGCATTTCCTGTTTTTTAATTAATTAATATTAAAAATATTAATTATTATAAATTCTTTTTGTGTAGGATCTAAACAAATATTGCTTGCAAATTAACTTTTTTAAAAAGTTGATATTTGTGAGCAAGAATTGGCTTAATGAGCTGAGGGTTAGTTGTACTTTTCCATCTAACTCGATGGAGTTAATTGAAAGAGATATTGATCTAGAAAAAAATCTGCAAAAAATTAGAGATGCCTTTGTACAAGATGAGATTCTAGAAGTATGATGAAAACAACATGTGTTCATTTTCATCAATTTTTATTAATTTTTTCATTTGTTTCAATTCATTAGGTCTTTTTCATTCTTATTTTATTAAAAAAATTGATAATTGACTTAAGAAAATTGCTTAAAATAACCACCTATTATTGACTTTGTGAAAATCACCTATTTGAAATAAACTTACAAATTTAAAAAATCAAAAGCTGAAACTGTGGTAGGTTTTTTAAAATATGAAAAATAATAATTTAAGAATTGGGTTGGTTCTTCAAAATTGCCGTAAGGATTGGAACCAATGATTATTTTACCAATGGGAACATTACTTAACATTGGTGTATACACACACTTAACTATCAATTTTCAAAACTTTTAAAGAATTTGTTTTTGGTATATAAATATTGTTCTTAAAAGATGAAAAAGTCAAAGAACTAGTGGGTTTTTAGAGAAAACAATGATTATTTGTCATTTCTTTCATGAAAATTGCTTTTATTAAGGTTTTTGAAATAACTCACAGTTGTTTGATTTCGATTTTTTTTCTTCTAAAAACTGAAGTTGATATTTCTTTGATTTGAGAATAGTTTTAAAACTAAAATTGATTGTTCTTTAAAAATTTAAAGAACCACACAACATTGGTTTTAACCTCTAGATCATGAGCTCTCATGTGTATGAGAGATCCATGAAATGGTTTATTTAAAGTTTATACATGTAGATGGCCATCAACATGTATAAACACTAAATAAAAAGGTTTTGCCACATCCTTCAAACATGAGTGCTCATGGTTTAATGGTTGAAGTTTTTAGCTTTAGGAGGTTTGAGTTCAAATCCTTGGAAAACCTATCTATGAATAGGTCTTTAATCTTTCAGGCTTACTTACTTACCAGGCTCTAGACCTCAAAGCTTGAGTATCCCCAGCTTGAGAACCAGACCTAATCTTGCCTTTGACCTCACTTGAGTATCAAATGCAGTCAGATCTCACTTAATGAGAACCAATATGATGATTATTGATCTGGGTGATATCCGCCTGACATTAATGTCTAGCTTGCTTACAAGCATGCAAGCAAAAGAACTTGTGAGAAAGAGAAGAACTTCCTTATATACACCTTTATTGCATCAAGGACTTGACATTTAGACAAGAATGAAAGTTTTGATTATTTTGCATACAATGGCATTATAACCAAATATATCATTTATGAATCAATCAATACTTCATGTGGGCCAATGTAGGCGGATGACACATGATTCAAAACTGGTTTTTCAAGATCACTTTCAGTATTTTTATTGTATTGATTCATGACATACAACTTATTCATAGATTATAGTATCCCACAATTTGCATTTATATAATAATTTATTATCTACTATTACAAGATTCAATTCCAAGATTGAATAAACCTTATACTTTTTTGCAATTCATTTTATATACAAATCACCCTTCCAAGGGATGGTTTAAAGGCCTAGATCCATCCTGTACATCACAAATTTCCATCATTATGAACTCTTAACCAAATAGCAATTTGACTTGAATATGCATATTGTTGCATATTGTTGAAATATGCTCAAAGCTCTGTAGAAAGTGGAAGAACAAGAAAAAGAAAAATATGAGACTACTAAAAAAATATGTATTTGATCAAAATTTGGTATTACATGTGATCCAGTGAAAATTGGCATACAACATAGATGTAACTCAAT
>Ga0209611_10011568_pt1 | contig 12665 bp, 8 predicted proteins | sample S1TSphgellanicum_3_FD_187693 | JGI IMG/M metagenome (GOLD analysis project Ga0209611, IMG submission 187693) | Host-associated microbial communities from peat moss isolated from Minnesota, USA - S1T2_Fc - Sphagnum magellanicum MG (SPAdes) (version 2) | ecosystem: Host-associated > Plants > Peat...
ATTGCAAAAAATGGTTTTGGAAGGAAAAATTAGTTGGGTAAACAGTTCACACTGGGGGGGCAAAGGGCACTAGTATCTGATTAACATGTGGAAAGTAAGAAGAGGAGGCAGGTTTCTTTTGGTTTGAATTCATCACGTGCACAGTCTGATGTGCTATTTTATTCAGTACTGGTTTTCTTTTCATCTTCTTGCTCCAAGCTTCAATTTGAATAATCAGTGCACAGGACCATAACATAGTGACTAAGATAAGGAGGACAGACCATTGACACATTGGAAAGTGCACCAGCCAATTGCTCATCCAGTGGCCAAGAACTTCAACTTTGAGCATTGCAATTGGTGCATTGCAATGGAGACAGAAAGAGGACAGAACATAGACAAATTGGAAATCTCAAGTCTCTGTAATTGGACCTTCTTGTATGGGTGGATCCATTCTTAGAGCTAGCTTTCATTTGCTGGCATTTGGCAGACCAAACACACATCCCAACTGCAGATCTCTTGGGCTTGGGCCCAAGTGCAATGGATTATAGAATAGGCCATAGAAGGCCACTTCTGCCAAGTAAAAGCACTGCCTGAGCCTGGGCACTGCTGGTACAAAGAGCCCAGGGAGGGTGCACCTGACAGGATTGGCCTTGTATAGGTAGAGGTACTTTGGCTGTTGGGTGGCAAAGATCCTTACTGCTTCACAAGGCCACAGGGGGCTGAATCAGCTGCCCCAGGCTTGTAAAGCGCAGTTAGTGGCATTGTTATGACAGGTAAATTCCACCAATGAAAGATTCATTTTAACGTGAGCCTAAAAGACTTGACATAGATTTTTGTGGAATCACCTAACCCACTCCCCATGGTCCAGAGTATATGGTGATGAGGAGATACATTACCTCCCCAACACCACCCACAGGATCATGGTAGCAATTGGCATCTCTAACTGGAATTGGTCTCCTACAGCAATGGGGTAGGGTAAATGGCAAATAGTGAACTTGAATTATATTGACTAGTTGAAGGTCACAGATTTTCACATACGTATCATTGTTGCACATTCTCGAAACTGGGTCTTGTGGTCCACATGGGATAGGAGAATATTCCTAAATGTGCAATTGTAGGGTCGGTCACGCTAAGGGCTGCTCCAACTGTGATCTCTAAGTATCTCTGCTCTTCCCACAATCTTAGCTGCTCAACTTGGTGCTGACTCAGTCACCACGTGCCTGCAGATTCCTGAAAGTGTACAACCAGAAGGTGCTGATCAGTCCAAAGTCAAATGGCCACTTTGTCACTATGGTGACAAAAATTGAAGCACTCCTCATGTCCATCTTCACCATCCAGGGAATTCAATGTCATTGGATCAACTTGGCTGATTGGTTAGGACTAATCAACCGCAAAGAAGTGGAGGCATTGAGCCATAGTTCTCCAAAGGGTTATTGATAACCATAGTTTCAACTTCCAAGGATATCCTGATCATGGAGAACTATTGTTTTTCATTTTATGTATAGGACCCACCAACTGTTCAGGCCACAAATTTCTCCCCTGATTGCCCTAACCCTTACTCTCTAGCCCATGGTCTTCAAGAAGAATGAGAAGAAATCATCTAACATTCAGAAGGGTTTGCTTTAGGGATGTCAGACAATTTACAAATTTTAAAAGCAATGCAAGGGAATGCAACCCTGCTCTTCATCTGTCTGACAAACTGCTTATGAGTCTAAGCCAACAGATTTTCTCAAATTTGGATCTAGTTTTCTCAAACTAGAATACCCAATTTGTTAGAGAGGAGGTCTCAACACAAACACCAAACAAGGAACAAGGAACAGATCATCTGATCAGATACAACCCTTGCCAAATGCCTTCTCAAGGGTTGAAGCTCTGTTCCCAGCACAGCCCTTGGAAGGACAGCACAGCTTTCGCATATCAGGTATCACAGCCCAGTTGAAAGTACCCATCATAAAAGCTATTCGAGATGTGCCCTTCAAGAGGCTGAGCACAAAACCTTCAATGCTTGGGCACAAGATGACATAACCCATCCCTACTGTTCGAATCTTCTCTCAAGGGCAGCAATAGGCAAAAATTCGAAGGGGTTGTTTAATAACTAACAGGGCAGAACCCAATGATATGTAGAGACTACTGGAAGATAAGAATTCACATCCAAAACATAGAGCACAAGTAGGTATGCTAACAAAATTCCACAACTGTGGATCTAGTGATATAAATTGAGAGAAGGCTCCACCAGGAAAAGTATCCAGCCAATGCCAGTAACTAGCATCTGTCAGTTGGTACTGCTGTGGCCACTTTTTCTCATTCCACCACCGATAAGAACTCAGAAATGTGCAAAGAGGCTGTTCTTCAGCAAGCTACAAAACCTGGGTCATTTCCAACCCACAAAGTATTTCCAACCAATCCCTCTTTCACATGACCAGCTTTAGTATGCCAAATGTCACCCTCATGCTCATAGCCCTGTCCAATATGAGAACAACTGATTCATACAAACTAGTCCCATATCCCATCTGAAAATTGAGCAGTGTTTTGAAATCCTCTTTGTCTTCATGTGCAACCTCAATATATGCAAGAATAATTTGCAAGAGACACTTATACAGCTTCCGGGTCAAAAAATCAAGACTCAAACAATGCATGTTATTCATGTTCTATCCACTAGCCAAGCACAGCATAGGTAAAGCAGATCAGTAAATGCTTTACATCTTCTCAAGGTTTAAGAGATATTGCCAAGCCAATCTTTGCAGCCTTCTCCAATGCCTTTGTGTCCACCTCACCAGAAATAGTGACCAGAGATTTTGGCCTCCACTCATGCTGCAGAAGTGCTGCCACCTTGCCATGACTGTTCAGTCGTGCCTTCACTGTTGTCAGAACATCCAACTCATACAAACCACCCACAGTGAACGTGTTCTCATTCTTTGAAATCTTGTGCAAAATCTCAGCTGCAACTGTTGTCCTTGACACTGGGCTCACTGTGTGCAAGTAGGAGGCCTTCAGTGTGTCACCCTTGTCAGCCCTACAAATGTAGCCACCAACAACTTATCAATTTCCAAAGCATCAAGCCCTAAGGTTAGCAGATGTGTGCACTTCCTTGGTAAGATCTGAGAGAACCAGGCATTTTGTGCTGAAGTCACAACAAATACTTGGTAGGCAAGACTTACAAGGTCAAAGATGCATTGAAATCCGGCTTTATAACATTAAGACCTGCACTGTATTTGGTAATGTTTCCAGATGCAGTGTCAAAAGCCAGTTCTCCACCAACAGCAAAGCCATCACTACCAACAACTCCAGTAGCCTCTACAATTGGTGATGGTGTCAGGCCAACCTTGCCTGTGATGGCTGCATAATCTTGACGATATTGCAATTCAAGCTGCATTAAATAAAGCAGTTTCAGATCACATATTAACACTCAATGCAGTAATCAACAGGCACAAAACAACCATGTACACAGGTTGCATTGAGAAAAGATGATCAATGCAGACTCCAATCCACCCCTGTATCTGCTTCTTTAAGGACTTTTGCACAAATATGTCTCAGGTAAAGTACCCATTGTAAGTACAAATCTTGACAACTGAGAGCCCCATAAGCAGGAACTACAATCCAGGATTGATTTGCTAGAGTCCTCTTATATGTTTCTGTTTTTAAAGATCTGGTTAATTTGCTGACATACAACAAGATACAAAAAGGAGTAACAGGTTCCATATCAATCAATGGATTGCCATACAAGGACCAAAATTGAGGATAATAACCATGTTTTCAAGCTACAGATCATGCATATGAGAGACACTTACCTTGCCAGAATTGTGGTCTGGAATTGTGAAGGAAAAGATACTCTTTGCCCCAGGTGCAAACTCATCAACTGTGATGGTTGTAATTATCTGCCAAAAGGAACCCAGAAATTACTCAGAATATTCACAACCTCAGCCACTGCAACCTCCTTGCCACAGAAGTCCATATGCCATCCAGGTTTCAAAGAATCTCCAAAAGCTCACAATGCACAGGAAAAACGTAGTTTGCAGGCTCAACAAAGCAGCTCATCTGAACAAACTGTTGATTCTAATACTTGCAATCTTTCAAAAGCGGTAATAGATATATGTGTAACAAACCCACAGCTGAACCAGTACAGAAAAGTATACTTACATTTGACTTTGTGTCAACTTTCACATCAGCTGTGATGTTGTTGTTTTTGAATGATGTGGTCACATCTGCCAGGAGGGCCTCACCACGCGTCACTGCATTGGAAGTGAAGGCCTACAGAACACCACAACGCATACATATGATGTCGACCCCCAAAAACTGTTATGACCAAAAAAAAAAAAGCCGAAGCAAATGTGCAAGTCTACATACTATTTCCCTTCCCAATCAAGTTGCATTCTTTTGCATGACTGTTTGCCTCACCAATCCAGATTGGGTTGTTGTGGCAACAACAAATTTATGGTCATAGGTGTAGTCCTTTGTCAGAAGATCTGCAAAAAGATGAAAACAATCATTTCTGCCATTAGGTTCCACTATAACATTGTGTGTGTATCAAGCTTAGAATGAGTTGAAAAATGGCAAGAAGAGCTGCTGCACTCCCTCAAATAGCAGCATATCAAGCAGTGGAGAAACCAATCTTGAATATATTGTTATTCAACAAAAAATAGGAAATAAGGAGTAGGAAGCATGGTGACTTACAATAGTGTCAGCAGTAATGATTTTTTAAATCACTCAGTAATAGTGGACACAAGGATTTGTTTTAACAAGTTCTAATACTCAGAAGGAGTAAGCTGAGAGTGAACCCAGAACCAAGCAAACCCCAGATTGCAGAGCATCTGCAGCTCACCCAACTTATCTGGTGCCTTGCCCCTGATAAGGATCCTTGGTAAAACCCTCTTTCAGAAACATCAACACATGAACTGCAAGACTGGATCATGACAACAATCTCTAGATCAAGCTTCAAAACCCCGCAAGGTACAACACCCTATGACACCCGCAATACGCCTTTACATTGATCACTCCCTTCTTGTAGCACTCGCGAGCAGCCGTGACATCACATGACCATCAAACGCAACCAACAGAAAAAAACTCTTTCAGAGTCTCCTTCAGTGCACGACAAAACAGTGCTTCTAATGAACTTACACATTAACATCATACACGGCTATGACGAGGACATAGTTTTACGCTTTAAATACCAAAAAAAACTCGGCCTCTCTCCTGTTTCCTTCCATACTTCGGGACATGTAATAGGGGAAGCGGGAAAAAAAAACCCTCTTTCCTGGAGACGAAAAACGGCATGTCCCGTTGAATACTTACACAATGAAAACGAACAACAGACAGGAAGCCCCGATAAGCATTGAAGACCAAAAGCTTTGATCAAAAGGAAAAAAAAAAAAGCGAACCTCTGGCCTTCTTGCCGATCTCGGAGTAGAAAACCGGTCCTTTGCCCATGTCAGCGGTGTGTGGGCTATGACCGCGCGCGAGAGAAACGTCGGCAACGAGACGGAAGAAACCTAGCCTTGCGGAAGCAGCAAAGATCAGCGCAGATCGCGCCCTCGCGAGAGCGCACGCACACACGCACACTCAGCAGCAGCAGCGAGCAAGCACAGGCGCTCCGAGCCTTAGGGTTTAGCTCGAATGAAAATCATCCACAAAGACTATTCATCCAGGCCTATAATTCATCTTTCCAGGCCTACGAGAATAATGTGTTCGGGCAGCTCAGCCCTTGTGTTCTTTAAAAAATAAAGAGGAATATTCTGCTGCAGATTCTCTTTTTTTATATTAGTGTATTACTGTAATACCTGGGCCACTTAAAGACATGTTTGTCAAATAATTAATTATTTTTGAGAATTCCATTTCCACAAATCATATATTCTCAAAATATTTCATCATATTTTTAATTTTCTTTCAGAGAAAATAAAATAAAAAATTCAAAAATGTTGAAATTAATTAATATTAATTTTTAAAAATTCTGAAAATAATATAATCGAACAATAATATACATAGGGTGTTGAATAGGCTTGTTAGTAGGTAGGTGTGCCGAAAAAATGTTATAGTGCAATGAAATTGTTGGACTTGGTGGTTTGAAATTTTTTTTTCCTTAGTTACCTTGAGTGAACTAATAATTTAAATATTTTATAAGGTTTGGAAGGTTTGTGAGAATTTTAAAAGACCAATGCAAATGCGAGTAAAGGGACCATTATTTTTCATGTTGAGCATAATATTGTTGTATGTAAGCTTGAAATTGTTTTTCTTAGGCCAATGGGGTTGTTGAATTTAGTGGTTGGAATTTGTTTTTTTAGTTATATTGAGCGAATTAACAATCAATGTGTAATAGTTATTTACAAACAATGTTCTAACACATTATTTCTGCACTTTGTTAGTTTAGGCCAAGTTTTTATTGTTTTGATGGTTTTTTACAAATATAAAAAACTAGTAATTTTTTTGTATTCTAAATTATGTGTAGAGTAAAGCACAAAGGTTACCAAAATAAGGGCCCACCTAAGAAGGTAATCAAAGGTAGGCCCAATTTTAATAATGTTTTCCCTTAATGTTCACTTGATGTAAAGATCGTTGCAATTATTTTTAACAATTGAGCATGCAAACATACATGACCACAGGTGTAATGTGATGAGTATTTTCTAAAAAGTTACATTATGTCTATTTTGAACATATTCGTTTTCACGTCAACTTAGCATTTGCATGTTTTTTTGGGTGTCATGTTTTGGTTTCAAATTCTTTTTGCCCCATTGAATTCAAGCAATGTCAACATAGAGTTTTCAAATCATAATTTCTAACATTATGGTTGCATTGTAGTAGAAGAAACTAGGTTGTGTACACCTCTATAAACCTTTTTGGATATTGGGTGCAACTCATAATAAATTACATATGAATAACAATAAATCCTTGCAATCTTTTTTTATCATTCAACAATTCCTATCATACAAGTTCTTAGGCAGGGTCAAAGCATATTTGGGGTACCAAAAAGGACCATCTCCTTTTATATCAATGGACTCCCTCACTTAAAACATGTTGGAACTTAATAGCACGTTCATATTGAAAGTTTGAATTTTTTCATAGATAGATATATTATCAAGGTATTATTCTATGCATAGCATGTCGAATTTGAACAAATTTTAGAATTCCTACCAAGTTAAAAAAAAATTCAAGATGTTATTTCTTGAAAAAAAAATGTTAAAGGATTCATAAGTAATGTTTAAACAAATCCTAAAATTCTTACCACAAACACCTTAAATACATAATATTCATTACCTCATTACTTTATACATTACCTCAATATTCTTGTTTCCTTACAACAACAACATCAAGCCAATTCGTCATTTTAATCAATGGGTTTAAACCATCGAGGAAACATGGTAAGAATTGTAGATTTGGTGGATTAGGTTTCTTAGAACCACCTCTCTTCAAACTATCATAGTTTCACTTCGCATCGACTACTCATATCTTCTTTCATAACTCGACATTATCTTACATATGCATTCAAGAAATTTTGACAAAAGTAGATTAGACATTAACATCACTAACAAATACCCTTCTCTCTTCAAATGGTGCAACATCACCTTCTTGGAGTTCCCAATAGATGAATATTTCTTCTTGAATGCATGTTCTTTTAGTTTCCACTTCATATTCTCAAAATCCCACAAATTACAACATTGATGCCTTGTTCAAATTAGCCCATTAGCCCTTTAGTGATTTTCATCATTTCCATTGGCATACCTACATATTTTATTAATGTTCTTATTCTACACCTATTTGACTTTCAAACTCCAATATGTGGTAGAAAGGAATTGAAGTCAAAGAAAACTTAAAATTTGATCATGAACATTCCTCCCAGACTATTACAACATAAAAACAATCGTCACTAAGCTATTACACCCACATACTAAAAATTTCTAACTATAAAAAAAAAGACCTTAAATCTTCCACAATCCATTTTTTATCTTCTCAATTGCAAGCCCATTCTTTGGAACCACCGTATTCATCTCGGCAAAATCACATCTCATTCCCTTTCATCCTAGGACACCTCCTTGGGCTCTTAATTTTTAAGTTTACCTTTAGGTTTCCATATGATTTCAAGTGCTTATGTACATATTTTGGTTATGTTTTGTGGTAATGTGTGCATATGTGTTTTGTTTCATTTTCAATCATGTTCACTATGTTTGTTGTGTATTTTTTTTACTTTGTTTTTTAAAATTTTGAATTATTTGTTTCTTTTTTGCATCTATGATTTAGACTTGCATTTAAAATATAAATTTGTTCTTATTACACTTTCTAATTTGTGTAATTGAATTTATAGGTTTACTTGTTACATTGATGTAATACTTCTAATAGAATAGTTGTTCCTTTCAAATTTGGATGTTCCAATTGATGTCATTGTTGATGTTGATAAGGATAATTTTTATGATCACCATTTACTTAACATTTATGATTATGAAAAATGATTTTTTCATTCCTTAGTTGAAGTTGATTTCCTTGATCCATGTTAATATGGTGAGGATGTCAACAAACTAATTTAATGAAAGATGAAATTGATGAAAATGATTCAATTATATTTTGATTTTGTGACCTTGATTCAATTGAAGTCCAAAACACATGTGTTCATGGTTAAAGGGATATCATACATTTTGAAATGTGGGTTGAGAATGCTTTTAATGCTTGGAGGAGGTGCATGAAGATTGATGCATCAAGGTACATTGCAAATATGCACAAGAAAGATCAAAAAGCCCTTGTCTCTTACCTTTGCAATTTCTTGCTACAAGTCACCCAAAAAAATGGGGAATTTTATCCACCAACCAAGTTACCTTTTCCTTTTATGGTTGATTTTTATTTTTCAAAATTTTTGATGTATTTTTCATTTCTAATTATCTTTTCTTTCTATTGCAACATTATTTTGTGCATTAGGTCAAGTAATAAGGTCACAAGAGGCCTTCAATGTTATTTTGACATAGAAATCAAGGCCAAAGTTCAACATAAGGACTAATGATGTCTATCATCATGTGAATTGTGTTGTTAATGAGACAATGAATCACTTTGGTTTTGCAAAGCTTGGATGTGATTTTAGCAAGTAAGATGTCTTTTCCTTGTCAAAAGAAAAATTGTTGTTCAATCAAAGAAATGCTAATTGGATTCATTTCACAAGTTGAACTTGAATAGGTAATTTTTGCACTTATAATTTTCTAATTCATGGCACAACAAAGTTGTGGAAGGTTTGACAACACAAACTTCAATTTCCTTGCACTTGGAAAAGTTTAGTGTATTTTTCAAGTTAGTTATTTATCTTTCTTTTGCATTATATGCTTTGTTATTCTTATTCAGTTTTTTCCATGTTTTTTTTGTTCATGGACATCTATTGTTTTCTTATTTCATTTTTATTTTTTTTGGAGTACAAGCAAGGTTTTAGTAAGAATTGGAAGTTTAAGGTAGATCATTATGGAATTAATTATCATTGCCCAAATGTTAACTATTATATTCTTGACATGGTCTAAACATGTAAAACTCAAAGATCACATTGCCCTAAATGGAGAAATGCATGTGCTCACCTTCTTTTAACACTCAAAATGTTTTTTGACAAAACATCATGAGGTATCGTATACAATACACATCTTGAAAAAAATACCCTTTGCTTCCTTAGTAAACACCATTGAAGATGTTGTAAAATTAAAAGGAAAATAAAAATCGCAAAATTGGCAAGGGTATATCAAACATTTTAATATCACATGCTTTAGTGTCTATGGAATATGGCATGAAAATGTCTAGTCATTGAAATCCAAAGTCCTATTCCAAGTAAATTATTTTTTGTGTTGAATTGATTTTTTCTTTTTGTGTTTTTGTCAATTTTGTTAAAAAAAAATTTGTGTGTTTCTATAGGTATATTCAATTCAATAATGAATTTCATAACCAAACTACGCAAAAAAAACAATTTTGAAAACTTAAAAGAAATCTCCTTATCACATATGAAAAAGCTTCAATTGATTGAGAAATTTTCAAAAAGATTAAGGTAATGTTTTGATCATTCCACTTTGATTTTTAATTTGGGTTTTCTCAATTGCATTGGTGTCTTGTTTTGCATATGTCATTTTAATTATTTCTATTTTCACATTAGTAAGTTTAGATTTTGGTTTTTTTGGTTGGTTCAATTATTCATTCCCAATTACTTTGTGGTCTTGTTTATATGTTATTTTTGCATGTCATTTGATTTAGATTTTGTTATGTTTAGGTATCATCTATTCTTTATTCCATTTTGTTATGTTATTGTTGTTTTGTTCATAGCAAGTTATTAATATAATTTGTGTTTTGAAGATGATCACTGAACATCTAGGTGAGAAGGAGAATGTTGTCCTTGGGTATTCAAATGTTCAACTTCATGTTGTGAAAAACATAATAGTTATCTTGACACAAAATGTTGGAACTCAAAGTTTTGTGATTTTTGATTTAAAAAATGATCACCACATCATTTTTTGGAACTCTTTAAAAGGGTGAAATGTATTGTAGGATATGATGTCACAATAAAAGAGGAGACCATTGAATATGACCAATGTTAGCGAGCACTAGTTCAATAACTTGACAAATTGTAGTATTATTCTTTATAGTTTTGGATCTAAAATTGTTGCCAATATGTTGTGAAATATGTAAAGTCTTGCTAAATAGTGAATGATTTGGATTACGAGTGATAAGTTGTTTTTTCATTCCTTGCTTGAAGCATTAGCTTGCAAGTTCAAACCTACTTTTAGGAACTTTTGTGTTTTGGAATTGTTTTGAATCTTGGAATCCTTGGATTTTTTCTAAACCTTGAGATGTTGATGTTGATTTTGTTTTAAAATTTGCAACTCGACAAATATTAAATAACATACATTTTGCAATTGATTTTTTATTGTGTTTTATTTGGTTTAATGCCAATGTATTGTTTTTCTTTGATTTGAATTCTTTTCCTATTCCTTCCAAACGGAAATCAATCATTTAATAATTTCAATAGTAGGTAAAAACTCTCTTAAATTAAAGAGGTGAACAATTACAAGTGAAAATAGATCTTTAAAAGTAAAAAGTGGGAACTTTTCAAAGTGGACGATCCTTCTTGTAAAATGAAAATTCCCTCCTTGGGTGGAGGAAAAATTCTACTTATAATGAACCTTCCAAAAAAACTAGCAAATTTTTGTTAGGTCTTGACGTGGTAGGTAAATATTAAAATAAGGTGCCAATTGCCTTGGATAACATCAAATTTTGGTAACATGCCCATCTGTGAGCCTTATTGTGCGTAATGACCATGTTACACCACGAAAAAACAATGACATGCCATTACATTTTTTGTAAGAGACTTCCTAACCTTAGAATGAATCTTATAGATTTAAAGCACCCTCCAAATACATTACAAAATTATTGACAAATCTTTATAGATGGGTGCCTTATTGTCAATAAGATATGTATGTTTCAATAGAGCTACATAAGGTGCTTCCTCACCTTTTGAAACGAATCACATTCACTTAATATTTTAGTAGATCTTTACATTAGATTAGGACCTTGAATGGGACAATTCTAAGAATTTGGGTCTCATGTTGGACTCTGTCAAGTCTTTAAGCTAGGTAAGGACTTCAAACAAGGCCCTTCTAGGAATTTAGGTCTATTGTTTGACTTTCACCTCATGTGAGGCCTTCATTCCCAAAACATCCATGTGCTTAATTAGTAGAAGTCAATTGCTTTTCCATTTTTCGATTATAGCATCAAATGTTATGCCATAAACTTGTATGGTGATAGACTTGCTCAAGGCATAGTGGCAAAATGTTGTTTGTGTTGGCAACTTGACTAAAATTTGAAGAATGTTTTTTTTATAAGGATTTTTTGAAAACTAGTTTTTGAAAGCTATTGGGGGTTTTTGTTTTCTTGTGAGAAAATGAAGGCTACAATTTGATATTTTTTTTATGAAATGTGAGAAGCTCCAACATTTTTTGTGTAATAAAAAGTGACAAATGATATTACATCTTTAGTTAATAAATTGGTTCCTTGATTAACCCTAGTCCCAAATGAATTTGTAGTCAGATCTAAAGATGAGTGATCACTTGCAAGTTCCATTGGATAATCATGATTAGCAATCACCATGTATATAAACCACTAACTTATTTAAAGTAATGTCAAAAGTTCTTAGTGCATAATGGACATTGGAAAAAAATGCTTAGCCTAACCCTTTAAAATTAAAGGTGACAAAATTGTCATAATTTTTTTTGATTTTAGAAGGAGATTGGTCGTTGGCAATTGTTGGTAATTTGTAAAAGGTGAGGGCACTAAGGCTCCAAGTACCAAATCCCAAAGGTGAAAAAGGTGACAAGTTTTATTTTTATAAAAAATAATGAAGGTCTAGACTTTAGGGACCATGCCTTAGGAAGATAAGTATTTAAAAAAGAAGAAGAAAAAGATTGGTGGCTATTGACTATAAGTCACTTACAAAGGAGTTATCCTTGGCTTTAGTTGTCTAAATTAAAGCCATAGTAGTTGGCTAAACTCTAAATTTTTTAAATAAAAAAAAATTGCACCAAGAAAGGCCTAGATGTACCTATCTTGTGAAAGGTTGAAAGCCAAGATCGAATGTAAGCTACTAGTTGATGAAAGACTAATAACAATCTAATGCTAATGAGGATCCATATAATGTAATGATATGACTATCTAGTGGTTCATCACATCTAATTTTAGGCTCTTATCTCTTC
>Ga0209611_10011569_pt1 | contig 12665 bp, 7 predicted proteins | sample S1TSphgellanicum_3_FD_187693 | JGI IMG/M metagenome (GOLD analysis project Ga0209611, IMG submission 187693) | Host-associated microbial communities from peat moss isolated from Minnesota, USA - S1T2_Fc - Sphagnum magellanicum MG (SPAdes) (version 2) | ecosystem: Host-associated > Plants > Peat...
TATAGTGTCAATAATCTTTCGTTGCTCCTATTTAGTATATGATTGAAAAGTTATAATATGCATTAGTGAGCACAAATTTCATATGTCAAGATTATTGTTCCCATTATAAAAAAGACGCATTTGCATAAACACTAATCCCCATGTAATGATTGCAATGTAATTGTTGAATACATCTTTTTTTTTTAAATATCGTTATAAAAGCAACTCCAACAATGGCATTGTATATAGTTCAAACTTTGATGTGAAGATCCATGGTGGAACAATAGATGTGCAATCCTTGCATAACCAAATATAAGAAAAACTTGAGGACAATGATGGTGAGGAATGGTTTGTGGGCTTAATGTTTGATCAATTGCAACATGTAACCATTTTAAATGTTTCACCAAGAATGAATCATGGTAGCTCTAAACTTGGCAAATTTTTGAATATGCACAACATAAAAAACTAATCCACATGGATAAACTTAGTTCATATCTAACTAATTTGCCTAATTCAACGGGTGTTAAATATATCAACATCTCTTTTCAACCTTTGTGACTTCACATATTGATGTTCACGGTGACACATATCGAGGTTCACAACATAGTTTTCATAATGGCATCAAGGGCACAAAAGGAAAAACCACTAACAACAATACATCAAAGAAATTGCTCTATGAACTTGTTTCAAGTTTTTTCAAACTAAGAACATTAATGTTTTCTCTACATGTCATGTATTTTGTCTTCCCTAACAACTTCATGAATATATCAGTAAGTTCATTTTTAGTAGCCACATGCTCAAGATTGAACTTTCCAAAAATAATACTTTCATTCACAAAATGATAGTGAACTTCAATATGCTTAATGTTAGCATGAAACATGAAGATGGCTCAAGTTGGGTTTAACCTAAAATATTTTTCTTTTATAATGATTTTGGGGTTGAAACAAGTTGGAGATCAATTCTTGATGTAACTTACAATGTTAATAACTTTAGTTCGTGGAAATGATTAAGAATCTTGGATTCAATCATCATGGACCTTACCTTCTTGAAAAAGGTTCTATTGATTTGTTCAACCCCACCATTTTGTTGTGGGCTCGAAGATTGTGTCAATTTGTTGTTTTATCTTGGCCTCATTGCAAAATGATACAAATTTACCACTCACATATTCTCCTCCACAATTAGTGAATAGACATTATTTTTTAAAATTTACATTGGATTTCCACAAGAGTTTTGAAAAGTTTAAATTTTGGGTGAAAACACACTACATCACACAAAACATGTTGTCACAAATATTGTTTGTCTACTACATCACACAAAACATTGTCAAACCTGTGTGATTTTCAACTTCCACTATTCCAATATTAAAAGAGTTTTTAATAAATTATATTCAAAATAAGATAGTTTAACTGCCAAATAATGCAATTGTCCAAAAAAATTCTTTTTTTATCGATAATAAGTGATTAAATAATAAATTATGAAAAATTAATACCTATACCAATATACTTCAAAATGCAAATATATTCTAAAAAATATTCAAAGAATTATAACATTTGATGAAGTATTTTGTCATATATTGAATATGAATTAATTGTACCATTTCAATTCCATATGAAAAGTTCCATTCATGTGATTTAACAAAAAAACATCTTGATGAGGTTTTTTATTCAAACAAACAACTTTATGTTGAGAAAAAAAAGTTTGTTAAAACATTAATTTCATCTGAAAGATAACAAGAATTATGTTGGAGGCCTTTGTATCAAAATCCATTTTACATGTTAATCAAAACACTAGATAAAATCAAAGAAAAAAATCCCCAAAATAATACAAAATGTATATAAAAAAAAAACATTTTCTTGCCTAAAGTGGCCAAATGGAAAAGAATATGACCATGGCATCCATGAAAAGATTGGTGACAACAATTTGGTGTTGCTTTGAATCAACATGTATTTGAGATAATTGATTCAAACCAATTTGGAAAACAAATTGAAGATTAACCAAGATAGAAGTTTCTTGCAGACGTTTATTTGCATTGGTTACTTCCATTGTAATTGGAAAAACTATCCCTTCAACTCATAAATGTAATTTCAAGATAAACATAGTTATCATAACATTATATTTAAGGCCATAGGTGATGAATCATGGATATGGCACACTTTCTTTGGTTTGCCATGGCATAATAATGATGTCAATGTGTTTAAGTAATCACCATTTATTCTTGATATGTTTTGAAGTGAAGTAAATGATTTTGACATTAAGAATGAATGGAGATTTGGATATTCACATTATTTTATTTTTGTAGATGGGATTTACTAAGGATTCACGTAAAATGGAATTATTTCAAATTTGAACAATTTATGAATATTGAAATGAATTCTTTTTATCACAACCAAAGAATTATTAACATGCACAAGATTATTTGGGACAAAGTATAACAAAAATAAACCTAAACATAAGTCCACCACACATAAAAGACTAATCTTAAACAAAGCCACTTATGCAAAAAAATATTCAAACATAATTTTATTAATAATATGGTAAAGTTGGAAACACAAAATAAAAGGAACAAGGCTATGGCATATAAAGCCATACCTCAAACTAGTTTTGAACACAATGAATGTAATTGGGGGAAGGTTATTTCTATATGTATTCATTTTAGACCTACCTCAATATCCACCATCCAAAGAAGCTCTTTGAACACATTCTTGAATAATAATTATGGATGAAAATGGACAATGGTGGATGGATGAAAAAATCCATGAACTAAAGTGAATGAAATATCTTAATTGTATAATTAAATATAAAATCCTAATATCTGTTTAATGACCTCAAGTGAGGCAATGATTTTCTTTGGTTGAAATAATCTAACATTTTGCAAAAAACATATTTTGCCACAAAATTTCCATTTTAAGAAATTCATATATATATATATATATATCATGAAAAATTGCAAATTTTGCCTACAATATGTAAGTGTGTTTAATTAAGATTTTCTACTTTCATATTTTGAATATCTCCAAATTTGGATAAAATACTTTTGCATGATTGTCACTTGAGAAACATCATAAAATTGAAATAAAAAACGTTGAAGTGAGGTAGGTTATGAGATGCCATTTGTAATAAAAGTCACATTACTTAACAAGAGGCACTTTGCAATGACATGAAAAAACGCTTCAATGTTGTGTAACTAAATTCACAAGATAATGCAAAACCAATGCAAGCAATGGGATATGACAAATATCTTTAACATTATGTTTACTTGTTTTATCTTCAACAACATGTTTTTTAGAGATGAACAAGACAAAAACCTAAAACATTGTTTGAACCCAATAGTGGCACATAGAGCATCAAGAGAGGCTTATCCTTCTAGGGCATACATGCAACACACCCAAGAAATTGGAATTTCAGATTTGTATCATATATGCTTTTCAATGTTTTATACTTCTTAGATTTGTTTAAAAATTTATCAACATCTTATAAGATTATTTTTCAAACATTTTTGTGAAAATATTTCACATATATTTAACATTAACTTAGTTTATCTCTTCAAACATGTGAAGTAAGCAATGGTTACACATGTATTGAGTTGTTATATTGTAATTACACCTATACCTTGGGAAGTTATTCTTTGTAAGTTTTATGAAACAACAATTGGGGACTTTTTTTCTTTTTTATTCCTTGATTCACATCAATCATTCTCTTCAAGGAAAATTTTATCAAAAGGCAACGCTATGGGAAAAAAAGTGAATATTTTGTTTCAAATTTCTTGTTTTGATATGAAATTTGCCAAATTTTGATCCTTTGTAATCCATTTGGGAAGTGGTCATTTGAATGCCAACATGGAGCCATGCAACATGTTTGTCCCCCTCTAGTTTGACCCTTAGGTGTCCATACATAATCTTGGATTTGATGACCTAATAACCTAATTGCTTGGTTAAAATCTTGAAATTCAAATAACTCGCCCATGTGACCTAATTATAATCTAAGCAGGTTATCAATACTAAAATGCTAAACATGCTTATGATATAAAATGTAAATATAGAAACTCAAAATTATATATATTTTTAAAAATATTATAATTGGTTAATAGTTGGCAAGATAACTGATGGTTACCAATCATTCAGGGAATATATCATAGCTTGAAAGCCCCTAAAATTATGTTATGTACCCAACAAACCTTTCAAGGCAACTTTAACATATTAACATTTATTTCATCTTTATTTAGTGAAACCTTGTGTTGTTGGCCCAGGTGCAATTGTCTTCAAGGTTTTCTAAAAAGCACAACTTTTCAAAAAACATAACATTCCAAAAGACCCAATGGTTAAAAAATCATTTTATAAATTTTAATTATTTTCCAATGATAAAAATCATTCTAACTTTTGCTTTGACCAAAAATTACAAAAATGACAAATGTGCACACCCTTTAATCAAACGATATTTAATGCGTAACAAGGGTCTTCACAATTTGGGAGGGTTGATATGTGATCACATAACAAAACAAAGACTAATCTTAATGGTATATAGAAGATTTGGGCATGAAATACATAATAAGAACAAGATAACTAAAAGACTATGAATTATTTCATTATTTTCACTACTATCAATATTTTACTCTAAGTATCAATTACACACATTTTTAAAATTATGGGTATGGAAATTCACATTGCTATTTGTAGATGTTTATAAAATGGTTGTTCCTTTCCTGCATGTTATTCAATAAAGAGGTATTTCCATCTATAGTGTGCAATGGTGCCTCAACATGTATGTGGAACCTTTTCTCAATGCAAGACTAACAATTATGACTTTGATTTTTGGATTTGTACATTGTAAATGTGTGCATGAGACTTTTCTTCAAGTGATTGAAATTTGCACTACACAAAAGAAATCTAATAATGTAATTGTTAATCTTTTTATGGCCACATGGATTTATATGAGTTGGTTTGTCTTGAAAATTGAAGGCCCTATTTTAAATATTCAATCTTATTTTCAAAATATTGAGTATGATGAATGGATTAATTTGATAATTGTGACAAATTTGAAGTTTGTCAACAAGCATGATGTCTTGAATTTAAATGTGCCTATAAATGGTTTGTGTTTTGTGTTTGGGCACACCATGTAAGGTAGCCTAATCCACAAATACCTAATGATAAGGTGGTAAGAAATTTGGCATCATCTCTTATGAAATCTGTCAATATTTTCTTGTATTACATGAATTAAGAAATTAGGACACCATCCCTTACATCTGAACTAAGAAAAACCCCCCTTTCCCGCCTTTTCTATCTATTTCATAGGGAAGGGGGGAGGTTTTTGGTGGGAGGGAGTAGGTAAACATATAGGTCACACATATCGACATCAAGATATGAATAATGATGATTTTCATCTTTAAGTTTTATTTCATCCATGTTGTGAAATTTTATATTTGTGGTATTTCACATCATTGATGTTGTCAACTCCATTGATATTACGATATTAATTTATGAAATTCATTTTCATCCATATGGCAAGATTTTTTAACATAGATAAATCCATCCATTTTGTGCAATTCATTGCGTCATGAATTTCATCCATATATGTGAATTTACCCTTGTAAACAATATTCATTTTTGAAGTTCAAGTTTATCCATATTGTCAAAGTTCATACACATAATTTGTTTCATCCATACAACCTATATTGGTATTTGTGTGGTCAATTTAATACATGAACAAGGTTTGGCACATCATCAAGTGTTATCCATATGGCTAATTAATTGTTCCAGGCATTTGATTTACATGTATATATTACTATATTGAATTTATTGGGAAATTTCATTGAAAAAATAATTTCATTAATGTGATCATATTTCATCTATCAATGGACACTTATGGTTTTTTGGTCTATCCATGAACAATGTTTTGTGCACTTGGTATATTTCATGGTTGACATCTATATAAGGTTTTGTTTCATCCATGCAGGTCAATTTTCTTTTCTTAACAACCCCCTTTTTTTCTTTTTTCATCCCTTATAGCTACAACTTTTCAGTTTTGCCTTTCCCTCCTTCACTTTTTTCCCTCTTCCTTACACCCTTTCTCCCCACATTTTTCCTTATGAACAAATAATAATATGCTCCTTTGCATGTACCCTTATGTTCCTTTGTAATTCCCAATAACACCACCAATTTTATCTTGTAGCATTTGCCCATAATTCTATCCTTTTACCATTGGGAAGTTGGATATGGAAGGGCAACAAAAATTCATGTGCCTTTCATAACAACTAATCTATAAAGTGGAGGGGTTAGGTTATTGTAGGTATGTGCACTTCACACACAAAAATTAAAATTAAAATTATTTTCATATAAATCTATTTCAAATTAGATTTTTTGTGAAATTTCATCATAGGTAAATTTCATCATTATCATTATTTTAGTAATGTATTGCATGGGTCATTTGTGTCATCCATATGTGATAATTTTACTTAATTGACTAACCTTAACTTTGAAGTTTAAGAAGATTAGAAATGATAATGTTTTAATAAGTGAAAATTAAATCTCATGTTCTTAAAATAATGAAAGTTGAAACGATTTCATGGGCAATCTATATGATCATTGATTATTAATGTCTAGCATCTAGTGTGTAACTATTTTTTAAATAAAATTTTAAATATATTCATATTTTGACCTTATATCAATTGATCATCACTTGTGGTGTGAAGCAATGTGAAGCCCAATTTTGAAATTCAAGAAGAGTTCAATTTTATCCATGTTATCAAAGTTCACCCCTTTCATTTGTTTGAATTTTTTAATATAAAAATGGCTTGACAAAAAAAAACACATAATATGAAATTCCAAAAGTTATAATCTTGAAATAACACAAAACTTAAGCCAAAACACACGATTGGCCATTAATCTCACAATTTCATCATTTTTGAAAAGTTTTCTTAAGTCCCAATTTGCAACATCCTTTTTTGACATGTCAGGATCATCATCAAAAAATAGTTTGTATTTTGATTTATCCTTTGTGCAAGCACTATGAGAAATCATATTTGTTCAAACTACACTGCCTTTCAACTAGAGCTCCAAAACAATTAATATACACAACTACATTACAAATTAGAACATGAAAATATAGACAAGTATAAATAAAATGTCACGTCAAAAAATCAAGGAGTTTTACTATAATTACAACTTAATTGCAAATGGGACACCAATATGGTGTATTAGTGTTGTACACGTCACACATATGAACATAATCAATCATGTTTGATTTTTTGACAAGTTCCACTTTAGTTACGTGTGGCAATGACATTATAACTTGTGTAAACATAACATTCAATCAACAACTACATTGCATTTAGTGTACAATGTCGACACATATGATCATGGCATGTGTATGCATTTTTACAACCCATTAAATATGCCACTTGGAACTACTTGTCAACTATGATTCCCATTGCTAAAACTAGTTATGCCATTGTGTTACCACTAGAAAAATATTTTTTTCCATTATTTTTTGATTGTTATTCAACTAATAATAACTAAATAAATTCATATTTAATCCTTAATATTTAATAATGAATTCATTTTTCAATAACTTGCTAACTATTACATATTAATTAATATCTAATAGTTAATGTGAATTAATAATCTAAGTTAGACAATTAATTTGTTAATTTCCTCAAATAATTAATTTTAAAAAAACTGAATAACTAAATATTTTTCTAAATTAAATTACTTCATAATAAATTTAATAAATTATTAATTTATTAAATTTAGAAATTAAATTATTAATTATCTAAATTTAGATCATTAATTAACTGATAATAAAATATTTAAAATAAATAATTGACTATTTGAAGTAAATAACTAACAAATTAGATGACTTGTATTGATTAATTAAATTAATTAATTAGTAAATTAATTATCTAAAAATTAATTAATTAATTAAGATAATTAGCTCATATAATTAATTCAAATAATTAACTATAAGATAATATAATTAGGTGATTTTGGGAATCTAAATTATTAATAATTTGAATTTTATTTAAATTTAGATCATTAATTATTTGATAAGTAACTAATTAATTTTTAAAATTATACTGATTAATTTTTTAAAAAATAATTCAAATGATTATTTTAGATAATTAATTCACATATATAATTTTCAAATAATTATTTATATAGTTGTATAAATTTTTTTTTAAAAAAACCCAAAGAATGTGAAATGTTTTTTTCTAATTACAACTCAATTTGCAATTAAAATACAACTAAAATATTTAACCCATATGTTTTGTTTTTGAATCTCATTTCACAAATTATATTAAGAAATTGTCTTTTGTTGTGTTTTCACATGAAAATACATGTGTCAATTTGAGATGAATTCAAAAAAACTTAACCCTAAAAGCAAGACATAAATAAAATAAATATATTTACATGGTCACTCTTTAATTCACCTACCCCTCTACCTTCCTACCTTTGTCCCTACGTAGGTATGTAAGTAGTCATTGGCAATCCTATTTTTTTACCTACTTACCTAGGTAGGTAAATAGGTATGTAATGTAGGTAAGTGTAGAAACCTAATTATGTAAGTATCATCACAAATTTAACATGCAACGAACCAATAATGAAAATTGTGCGAAAACCATCCATTCATAGGTTCATACATTTGACACATGAATATCATGCATTGAAAACACATTTGACACACGAATAAATGTGTTGATAGATGAAGTTTGAATCTATGAATGAATAATGTCACATGAATTTCAAAATCTTCCAATAAATTTGTGTGTTAAATGTGTTTTCAATGCACGATATTAATGTGTGAAACGTACAAATTATGAATGAATGAATTTTGCATGATTCCATTATTAAATCATGAGATGTTAAGTTTGTGACGATCTCCTACCTACCTACCTACCTAGTTACTTGTATATATTTTTTTTTCACAAAAATTAATTAATATTCCACATGGCAATTTTTATTGTGCCACATGTCACAATTTAAGGCCATTATAAATGAACAATCATAATTGCTGGTTGAGATCAACATTTCAAATATATATATAATTTTCACCCAAAATCCCCATAGTGTGATGTGTTAAATTTTGATGCATCGATGAAAAGTAATGTCAACATTACATTACCATGGTAGTTATAAACTAGTTGTATTAAAATTACATTGTAGTTGCTTTCACATAATTGTAACTAAATTGCATGGGTTGCATACCTACATGGTTTCACATACAATGAGTTGCATATGTTGCAACTCAAAAACCCAATGGCAAGGATAGTTGCAAATCACCCCATTTTCTCATAGTGAAATTTTTGAAATATTAACATCGAACATGTATTGAAAGTTAGAAAAGTTTAACTTGAGGTGCCAAAAACTACATTGCCTTAAAATTAACTCAATTTGGCACTTTATTGTTGAATAATCATAGTGTATAGTAGTGTGCCTAGAGTTTTTTTCAAATTTTTGGCATAGCAAGTATTTTTCAAAACAATTGGCAATTCCAACAAGTAATTAATTAGTTGGTGCATAATCAAGATAGGTACTATGGGTATACTAAATTTCTTTGGCAATCAAATGCCAAATCATCATTTAAAATATTAAAAAATCAAGTTCGGCAATAAATGTGATAAATTTTGAATTTTTTGACTTATTATTATGCTAAAATAAATAGTTGGCAATGGTGACCAATCGTTGCACTTAGTGTGGATGAATTCTTTTCAAACATTGCACTATTTCTTCTCTTCATGTTGTAATTCTTGGTTGCAAGTAACAAGGATGTCTTCACTTTATCCAACAATTAAATGAATTGTATTACATATTGGAATTGCTTTTAAGCATAAATACATGTCAAGGACAAGACAAATATATAAGAAAAGTATTATATGGACTTTATCAAAACAAAGAACTTGACAATGGACATGAATTAAAAAGATGTCATTCATAGAATTTAAGGCATGATGCAAAACTAAACTTTGGAAGGGAAATGGATAAATTACAACTTGTGTTACAAAAATTGAAGGGTGGTGCTTTCAAAACCTCTACTTATATTATCTCATGGACTCTTTTAAAAATTCATTGACCTTCTACATAGTTTTGCAAACTAAACCTTTTGTAAGCTTTTATTCCATAACCATCTAGAAGCTTCCATCATCTATGTTTTTTTGGAAGCTTCTATCAACTATCTTAATTTTAGAAATTTTTGCCAATTATGTCTTTTACAAGTTTATATCAATTGTCCTTTTAAAAACTTCAACCAATTATGTCTTTTAGAAGTTTTTGTCAACTATCTTTTTATAAAAAAATTTCAACTAAGTCTTGTAAAAACTCCTAAGGATATTCCTTACGTTTAAAAAAAAAATCCTTTGATGTTTAGTATCCATGACAATAGGTAAGTGATTAGTAGATCACCTATGTATTAAATATTAATTAATGCAAATAAAAAATGATATACCTTAAATATAACCTACACAATTATCTTAAGTTTCCAAATTTTCAACACATTGACAAGTTATTTCTTTAACATTTGACCTTCCAATCATGTAGTTTTTTAAAAAAATTACCATTAAAAATTTGTCAAACTTGAAAAAGTAATATATGGACAAATGAAAATAAATTCACAAGGTACTTCATAATATTGCAATATATAATGGCAATCTAGTGGCAATCACCATCATTAATATGAAATATGTTGGGATTGCAATAAAGATATTTTATAACAATAAAAATTTGACATTCCCTGAAATTATTTTGGCCAATGATTTTTTAAAGGTTTAAGGTCTTTTAATATATCATAAGTGGTGATCATCCATAAAAAGATGTTAAAAAAAGGATGATCATGTGTAGGAAGATTTAGCCAAATATAAACCAATTATGAAATACAAAATTTAATCATTTTTCTATATTTATGGCTACACATTGTAAACCAAATATAGATTTTTGACAATTTTTACTATTATCTTCTCAATTTTGGTAATGGAAACCTTTTAAAAGTCATTTCATTTTCATTTTTAAAATTTTTAATTTCATTTCTGGCAAGAAATCATGGCCAAAAAAGGTTGGTAATGAAAGGTTCAATAGTTGCAAATGGAAGGCATTCGGTGGGAGGATAAGTGGGCATGTAAAATACATTGATATAGTAAAGTTATCCATGAAGTTAGGCAAAGACAACATCAGAACCGCTTGTTTGGTCACATAGGGGATAATATTTCAAAAAACATGAAAAAAAAGTACATTGGGTTTCAATGGGGCTCAATTTAACAACAAATTTGGTGTTAAACTGAGTTTGTCTTGTCCATTCTTTTCCTAGACGCTTTCAACTAATCAATGTTGTTATTATAAGTATTGCAATTATAAATGTTCTCGAGCTTGGTGATTTTAATCTTGAGTTTCAATATTTCATACCCTGATTTAATAAAATTTCATGACTTTGCAAACAACAACTAGGAGGGGATGAAACATTAAATGACGGGTGCACCTTTAGCCCAAAAGGGCATGACTTTACGCATAATTCTATTATCATATAGATTGAAAAAAACCTATTTGAAATTATTATGATAATATGTGTAATTAATCAATTTTATGTTGATAAGATGATTATATATTTTTTCTAGCATCTGAAAATGAAAATTTAATTACTTACAATAGACGTGGATAATTTGATCCACTAATAAAAATCTTCAAATATATGATTTAGTTTTAATATTAAAATATCAACCAATTTTCTGACATTATAATTTTTATTCATTTTTACACATATAATAAAATATAATATAATTGTGTAATAATAATTTTTTACACAAGTAAAATGAATTTATTTATTTATATACATATAATATATAGATTTTTATTTAAATTTATGATAAAAGTTAAATGTACAAATAAATTATATATTTTCCACTTCTTAAACTTCTATTTTTAAAAAATTATAATATAATAAATTATTTAATATATCACACCTTTACCATTAAAATTTATTTCAATGTATAATATTTAATTTAGTCACATTGAATATTTAAAATGAATTATATAAATCAAGTATACTTTTTAAAAATGTAACAAATGTTTGTACTCATATTAAATTACTAATAGTCGTTTTTGAATCATTGTAAAATAATTGTATAACCACATTGTTTTTGTAATGACACATCATTTTGTCCACGTCATTTTCATAGTTATTTTTTAATCATATTTGAAATGATTTTATCCTAATCACATTTTTAAATGATATTTTGGACATCCATGTCATTTTGTCATCAATCATGGATGTTATATGGATGAAAAATTGCAATGAAAAAATAATGTCATACTCATACTATCACATCATCATCTACTAGTAAAATAGGCCACTAACATATGATTACAACTTTTTCTACATAGGGTTGAAGTAATATCCTATGATTATAATCAATTATGTAATTGTTTAAAACATCTAGTCATTGGTTTCTTGGTTACAAAAGACATAATTCCTTCTGGTGATCATCATTTTTCCACAAAAAGTAGATAATAATGATGAAAAAACAACTTGAAATTGGATCATATGAGCCATGCATTTTTTATTGTATGATTGAATTGAATGATTTTGTCCACAAATGTGGGTCATTATTCAAACAACTTACAAAATCATATTTTATTTTAAAAACAAGATGATTTATGGTTAACCAACATTTATTGGTTGTTCATAGATGCCCTTTGTACTAAAACTAA
>Ga0209611_10011570_pt1 | contig 12665 bp, 8 predicted proteins | sample S1TSphgellanicum_3_FD_187693 | JGI IMG/M metagenome (GOLD analysis project Ga0209611, IMG submission 187693) | Host-associated microbial communities from peat moss isolated from Minnesota, USA - S1T2_Fc - Sphagnum magellanicum MG (SPAdes) (version 2) | ecosystem: Host-associated > Plants > Peat...
CTAAATAAAAGGGAAATATTTTGTTTGGGATGTGGTGGTAGTACAAGAGGCCCACATTTGATATGCCAAGATTAGCCTATAAGACACACCTCTTGAGACCAAGTCGTGACTGGATGGCCCCAACGGTGTCCACTTAAAGGAAATCTGGATAATCTACCAAACCCCTAAATAGAAAATACATTCCACCATCCAATGAAATAGCCTAGCAACAAGGATGGTTATTTATTTGAAACTCATAATCAGCCCTATTGTTTAGGCAACTCCACTTAGATTAAAATCCCTAGAAATTATATCTACAAATAAATTCAAATAATTATTTGAACATGCTATTTATTTGCATCTTAATTAAACATAAAATTCAGGTTTGCCAATTGGTTTTGGTTTGGATCTTTTTGTTATGCTAAAGTTATGTACCCAAAATTTCCATTGTTGCTTATGCAATGATGCTAGTGCAATCTAGAACTCCGGTGAATAGGTACATTAAAACCTGACCTAATTGACCTAATTGTTCAGTTACGTTTGTTTATTTGCACATACATTACAAAGTGTAATCGTCCTCCTAACCTTGTGAGGCATCTTCATACTAGAGAATGGGCCATGACGAGCAGATTGTGTGAGATAAGACCTCACTTGCAAGGCAAGCCCGGTAGGGTAAAGCTTGGGTGGAAGGGCTCAAGGAAAACTTGTCTTTCAAGGAAAACTAAGAAGCTCTGGGTTTAAAAGTTATTAAAAAAGTGGTTTAAAGTCCAACCCATTTCAAAATCCAGCCCATTCCAATGTTGATTATTTTGGGCACATGTTAGGATCCTGTGTTTTGATCATATTAAAGGCTCTCTTCTCTTTGGAAAACTTTGAGATGTTTACACCCACCATTCACAAAGGAGCCTATTAAACAATTGTAGGATACCCTTAGATCACAATTTTTTAAAATAAATTTATAACTAATTGGCAAAAAAAAATCAGTTTAAACTTGGGTTGAGTTTTTAATCCTGTGGGTGGTATTTTAGGGGATTTTAATTAGGGTAATTTTCTTTGAAAAAGTCTGATTTATTTTATTTTATGCTTATTATGCTTATTATTATTATTATTCTGACGTTTCTGGTGTGTCTCCCCTTAAGTGCATGACAAGCCAAACTCTATTTTAATCACATTGCTTATTTTAAGGATTTATAGTGCTCCTACCTTAACTTAACTACTGCTGAAGAGTCTATGACTCTAATGATGAAACCCACCCAATCAAATATAAACACAAAGCACCCAAAAAAGGGGGGGGAATACAAGGAACAAAAAGGAAGGACTCATGTCCAAGAAGACAAAAGAACCACCTAAGAGGGCAAACCACAAGGGGAACATCAAGTTCCCAAATCCCCTCGAGTCGTCATGAGGAAGCATATCAAATAAGGAAAGGGGAGGACCTCTTGAAAGGAGGTTTAGTCTAGAAGAAGCCTCATCTGAGTTATTCTTTGGTTTCACCTTGGTAACCAATTATGATGTTTGATGGGTAGTTCAAATACACCCTTAGTTAGGAAGGAGGCTTTGGACCTCTTTGGGGGGGGGGGGGGGGGAGAAACCTAACAACTTAGGTAGGTAATAAGGAGGAGCACCACCATAAATTAGTACACTTTTGTTTTTATGCCCACTTTGAAGACTGGGTCTTTCAAAACCCTTTTGTTTTTGGCTTAGCATTGATGAACTAGTCAGATTTGGTTTCTATACTTTAAAGACCACTTCTTTGCCATAAATAGTAGAGCTATCTATCTACTAACCAATCCACAAAATGTACCTACATGGCTTTGGGGTAGTGACCTTCCACATGTGTTGCAATGGTGGGTGGCTGGGTCACATAATCCCATCATCTCCAATCACTTCAAGTGGCCATCTCCTCACGAGTTGGATGAGTTGGATGAGTTGGATGATTTTAGGGTTTAGGGTCATACACTAAAACCCTACTAAACCCAAGATGGATCCCATTTAGGTTTAATATCCAAGTGTTTAGCACTTACACATGTTATTGGTGGAAAATAGTCCAAAGTAGTGCAATTATGATATTCAAGTTTTTAGGATCAAATATTCATTCATGGATTGGTAATTTTTACAAATTGATAATTGTACATATTATCATTTGTTGATTTTTTTTTTCTTATTTCATTTTTAGGAAAATAGAAGGATTTTCTTAATCAACATAATTGAAGGGTTTGTTGGCTTTTTAGGTTGAAGCTCTTTTTTTTGGGAGGTGTGATTTGAGATCAAATTGGTAAATTAGCAAATGGTCTTGAACTACTACCAAATTTCATTGTAACACAAGATCAAACAATATGACCATTTGGCTTTTTTATTACTCGATCCATCTAGGCATTGACAATATCGTGTATTTATCATCAAACTAATAGAGGTGACAAGGATGAAAATAGAGCCAAAGATGGCAAAAAGGATGAGTTTCTGCACTGTGGTGACAATATAAGAACAATACTAGAATATTTTGTCATAGATGCCTAATTTTTTTAAACCAAAAAAAATAAGTCAAAAAATGAGGGACAATTTGATTTTTGCCCCAAAAAATTTCCATCACTTTTTTATGCACTTTGGAGATATCTTTGGAAAATTTTCTAAAAAAATTCACCAATAAATATTAAATACATCTGGGGATGCTTGTCACCTATTCTTACTTCAGAAAAATAAATTTAAATGATTAAATTAAAAATATATATTAAAAAAAGAAAAAAAAAGAAAAAAAAAAGAAAAAAAAGAGTCCAAGATGGTAAAAAAGGATGAAAACAATTGGGAAGGAAAATAGGTACCTACAGTCAAGATGATAAAAAGAGGATGAAAAAAATGGGAAGGGAAATTAGAGCCAGTGGGATGGTAAAACTTTCTTACTAGTACATCTTAATGCAATTTACATTGCAGTAAATTGTCTTTTACGGACCCACCCTCCACCTACCCCAAAACTTTCCCCCTCCTTCCTTCTTTTTCTTTTCCCCCTGCCTTCCTTCTTTCCAGCCTCGGGAGCAAAAAGAGTTTGAAATACCGTGCAGTTTGAGGCGCGCGACGCATGGTTCAGAGTTGCCGTCTCTCGCTTGGTCTCTCTCTCTCTTCGCTTTCTCTCTCGTCTGGCTCGTCTGTCTGTCTGTCTCTCTTGTCTCGTTTTCTCCTCTCTCGCGACAATCGAAGGTGGTCGCGTTGCAATTCTGTTCTATTTTCTCTCAACACTTGAAAAATCTTCGTGTTTGTGTAATGTTCTTGCACAGTCGTTCCTGCTACTACTGCTGCTGCTGTGCTGCTATTTTTTATTTCTAAAACTTTGATGCTCTGGCTGTGTGAGCAACCAGCTGCTGCTCTTTTCATTCTCTTATCCAAGCCGGCGGTGGCCAGCATTTCGGACTTTCTGGATTCCGTCTTTGCTCGTCCTCGATCTTTGCGTCGTCGCCTTCTCGTTTGTTTTTGGTTGAATTCTTTGGCTGTTTTTCTTCTTCTTCTTCTTCTTTTTCCCCACTTTCCGGGATTTTTGCAACGGATTGGAGTTTTGGTTAGGCAGCAGGCTATTCACGCCATTGCTCTTCTTCGAGTCGTCGGCTGGCTGGCTGACAGTATTAAGAATTTCGTTTTGAGCATCGGTTTTTTTTTTGTTCTTCGGTGGTTTGAGATCATGTCGGATTGGATTGTGCTGTGATCGCCGGAATTTGTTTGCTTGAACCACAAGCAAGGAGCAAAATTTGGGAAGAGGAGCAAGGAGAAAGGAAGATCAATCGAGCGAGCGAGGAGGGGAAATGAGAGAGGAGGAAGTAGCAGCGGGGGGGATCATGATGCGCTACACCAGTCACTCCGTGAAACAGGACTTGGCGAAGCTTGATAACAAGGATGTGGAGAATCGGAACACCGCTCTGTGTTCTCTTAAACAGCTTGTGGTGCAGCTCGACGCCATTACTCTCTCTCGCTTCCTCAATCAGGTTCTTACGCTCTTCCTCTCTCTTGTTGTTTCTTGCTGATCTCAATTGTACACAGTCCGTTCTTGCACACAATTCGCAAAGAGCCACAGAAAAAAGACGCACACACAAGTCTGAATCCTATTACCTTTGAAGAACAAGAACAACGACAAGCAGAAGAAGATGAAGATGACGATGGCCAAAGAAACTGCTAGCGCAGTTTGCAATTCTTGTTGCATTGCACCAGAATTCCGAACTGAGCGCACAGAAGTCCGAATCCGATCAGCTCATGAAGAAGAAGAAGAAAAGGAGATGACAAAAGAAACTGCTGTGTAGTTTGCAATTCTTGTTGCAATTCCACCAGAATTCCGAGAAACTGAAGCAGACACGGACACAATTCTTTCTGCAGATCGCGGAGTCGCGGGAGACGGGAGCAGCACGCACATACGCGATTTCTCTATACGAAGACGTAGCCCGTGTGCATGGGAAGAACGTCGTTCCACATATCCCGCAAGTGATTAACGCTCTTGCCCGCTCACTCTTGGCAAGTGGAAGCTCTCCACAGATGCACCAAACATGCGCCAAAGTGACGGCGGCCTTGTCTCGTTACACAATCGACTCCACAACGTCGACGGAAGATGCGGAAGAAATACTCAGAGAGCTTTCTCAGCCCCTCGCAAACCTCGTCTCAGGTCTAGATTTCTTCTCAATTCCGCAAGCTTTTGCAAATTTCTTTGACTGTTTTCCTTTAGTTTTTCTTGTCTGCAGGCTTGGAGGCTGATGAGTCTGGTTTCCATTTCTGCTGCGGCTGCTCCTGCAGGGAAGTTGGAGCCGGTGGCAGGTGGGGCAGCAGCTTGCTTGCAAGCTTTGGTGGAGACAGATAACTGGAAACGGGCTTCTTCAGATTTGGTCCATGAGATTTGCCAACGCACAATTGCAGCGCTTAACGAGAAATCCACGCGCACTGTTGCTCATATGCACCTGATTCGGTCGCTTGCTTCTGTGAATGCTGACATTCTGAGCATCTACGGGACCAGTTTGCTCAGAGCAGGAGCAGAGATTTTGATGCTGGGTTCAAGTCCTTGGCAGCAACGAATGTCAGCTGCTAAGCTCTTGCAAGATGTTCTCACCATTCTGGATAAGGAGACCTTGACTTCTGAGCTTCCATTCACCATGCAGGTATGGCAGAAAGAAAAGCCTTCAAGGTTATGGAAAATTTGTGTAACAAGCAAGCATGCAGTTTGGGTTTGCAGCTATTTTTGGCATTCTTGCTGGTTTTTCTTTTAGCTCTTTCTTCCATTGCCTTAGGGTTGTCTTTTTCTCGCTTGTTTGGCATTAAGCGTCCATGATGTAGGGGCATTCTTGCAGATTTTTTCTATTAGTTCTTTCTTCCATTGCCTTTGGGTGGTCTTGGTTATGCTCATTTGGTGTTAAGCACTCATGTGTGGGGTCATTCTTGAAGGCCTTTTTCTAAGTTCTTTCTTCCATTGCCTTTGGGTGTTCTTTGTTTTTGCTCATTTGGCATTGATCAGCCATGATGTGGGGGCATTCTTGCAGGCTTTTTTCTAAGTTCTTTCTTCCATTGCCTTTGGGTTTTCCTTTTTTTCGCTTGTTTGGCATGAAGCACCCATGATGTGGGGGCATTCTTGCAGGCCTTTTTCTATAGTTCTTTCTTCCATTGCCTTTCAGTGGTCTCTTTTTTTTTGCTTGTTTGGCATCAAGCATCCATGATGCAAGGGCATTCTTGCAGGCTTTTTGCTTTAGTTATTTCTTCCATTACCTTTGGGTGGTCTTTTTCTTGCTCATTTGGCATTAAGCATCCATGATGCAGAGGCATTCTTGCAGGCTTTTTGCTATAGTTCTTTCTTCCATTGCCTTTGGGTGCTCTTTTTCTTTCTTGTTTGGCATTAAGCATCCATGATGCAGAGGCATTCTTGCAGGTTTTTTGCTATAGTTCTTTCTTCCATTGCCTTTGGGTGCTCTTTTTCTTTCTTGTTTGGCATTAAGCATCCATGATGCAGGGGCTGGAGAGTTGTCGCCTGGATAAAACGCCACATGTTCGATCTGCTGTGACTGAAGCACTCAACACAGCCAGGCTGCTTGCATGTGGAGATGAGCGCAGAACATCAATTGGTACAGCAGCTAGTCCAGTTTTGAAAACTCCTGAACAGGCACGAAGTCTCCGGAAATTTGGTAATCATCCAGTTTCTCCAGTCTCAAAGCGAGTTGCCAGTCCAGTCTATCAAGAATCTCGAGCACCATTACCATTTTCTCCACTTTCAACACCAAAAACAGAATCTTCACATGTTGTGACCCGAGGTTCTTTTCCCAAGTCAAGCCCAGGCAGGGGTGCAAGAAGAGCTCCTCTCTTTCCTGCAGGCGATCAGATCCATCAGTCTCATGGTTCTAGCAGCTCACCGGCATCACCTTCAAGTTCCACCACTGATGAAGGAGATTCAGAGGCTCTTGCTTGTAACTATCAATATCCCCTCTCATAATTCTTGCAATTTGCTGAGTTTTCTTGTGGTATTTTTGTGAACTGGATGATGGTCACTGCAAAACTTTCATTATTTCATGCTTTTTCTTCATCATACTTGAACTTAATAAATTGTGGTTTATCTTGAAAAGATGTCTGGGAAGTTGTGAGTTAAATTCAAGTGGTAAGACCATTACACATTTCTACTGCTCTCAGATTCCCGGGTAAGTAACTTGCATGTATTATAAGCTTATGGTATTTGTGATTTTGTCTTGCAGTAGATGCAAAAGAGAATTTGCCATCACGGAGGTCACGGGTGAACCAAGTAGCCTCTCCTCAGTATGACCTAGGATTGCCAGGGCATGGACTGGCAGTGAGGCGAAAGAATCGGCGCTCCCATCTTCCTCCAACTCCAGGTGTAAATAGTCGCTCCCAACCATCATCTCCACTTTCAAGGTCCATGTCCAAATCTCAAGGCAGGATTGAAGCTTCCCAACTGGTCAATAGTGGGAAACCTGCTGCTGGCCTTCCAGTTGCAGAAAGCACAAGAGATTGTCCACTTCCAGAAGATGCATTTATGAGTCCTATGGATGTCTCTTTCAGCACATCTCATAGAGCAGATGAACACGCTGCTGGTGAGCAGCACTCAAATAGCACAGCACTGAGTTTTGGGAATGAGGTTGAGGTTTCACTCCCAAGGCTTAGGGTTGGAAATACTGGGATTGAGAGCTCAGAATCTGCAGTACAAAGTAAGTATATCATCAGCTGTGATGGTGCAGACTGTAAGACACCAAATCCACAATTTCCACAGAATCAAAGTTACCTTGATGCAGCAAGTATTGATACAGAGAAAAAATGTTTTCAAATCAGCCAGAGCAATGACAATGGCAACGAAGTGGTTGAAAATGATGCTTTCAGTAGAGAAGGTGACGTGAAGATTGCAACAACATTCTTAAATGGGACCAGCATCACGAGTGTATTAATGGAGGGAGGTAGTCCAAAGCAGACAGTCTTGAATTTGCAGGCTCATCCTTATAACTCACTTTCACACTTGAACTCAGAAGCTGATCCAGAGGATGCAAGTGCATTGGTACAGGTTTCCAGACTCTTTCTGTTTGATATTTCATGAATGTGGTGTTGTGTTGTGTGCTTCCCTTATATGCGTTAGTGAACTTGGTCATGTTATAACTCAAGTACTCTGTCTTAACTTGTTCATGGTTGAATCTGAATCTGCAGAAGCCTGAGAAGCTCTTAACACTGAAGGATCAGCTCCCCTTCACAACTCAGAAGCTGTTACATGTGCTGCAGCCGGACCTCCAAAGCCTTGATTCAGATGTGACTGCTTCAACACCTGATCCAGATGTCAAGTCCTGCAGGAATGTACTGGGAGAAAGCAGTTCACTGAAGCAAGCAGGGCTGGAGATGGATTTTGAAACTTCCAGTGATGCAGGGTGGAGTGTACGAGAAAACCCATTAGCTTCAGATGAATCATTCCATTCTGGAGAAAGCAGTGAAGAAGACCCTGACAGGAAATCCAGGGGACTGTGCAAAGCTACTTCCTTCCCCTCAAAGGTGGCTTCAGCTGATAGAAACATCTACAAAACCTCTGTCACGCTCCATCGTAAAGCTTGGTCAGTTGATGGAGGGCTACTCCATGAGGGAGCACAAAACAGAGGTGTACATTTTAGAAATAGGGATGACATAGGAACATGGAGAATGAGTCCAAAATCAATTAGGTCAGTTCGCAGCTTTAGTGGAGTTGGGGTTTCTAATGAGATTTGCTCTGCAACTGGTGCTGAACCAAAGAAGCTTTTCTCGGAGTTTGAAGCAGCTGAGTGCCCAGCCGCAGAAGCCAGGGCTTTGGAGGATGAGGACAGAATTGGGGGCTCAACTTCTCAGACAAAATTGTCCAGCTTCAGTACAAAGGATGAATCAATGATAACCCAACAGTGTTGTGCTTGCAATAAGACAGTCATCAAAGCTCCAGTGACAAGAGAATCCACAGACAATGATGAAACGAGAGACCGACTTCCAGAGACCTCTCCTCCAGAAGAGAAAGCAAAAGGCTGGTGGGATCACAGGCTAGGCCATCATTTTGTGTCACGGTTTATAAAGAAGAACTGGACAAAAGTACGCTGGTATGGGGAAATGGTGTTTGTGGGTTCATTGTGCATAGTTGTCGCGCTTCCTTTGGCTATGATTGTCACCAAAGCTCTCAGTACACCACGAGACCTCTCACTAGTTCCCACTTGAAGTACAGAGTTTTCTCAATTTTTGTAACAGATCATGATGTTATTTTTTCACACTTGTACTGTAGTTCCTCAACCACGTCACTTGGTATGTCGCAACTCGATTATTCAAATCAGTGCCAACAGTTGGTTTCTTGTATTGTACACACACCTGGCAGGTCTTGTGCTAGTTTCATGGGTAATCATAGTATCAGCAGAGTTCTCAGGGTATAGAGCTCTCAAGTTAGTTGGTAGACTTGGTATTTGTGATGATGGGCCACTTATGTTTCTTTGTAAGAGTCTCTTAAAAAGATGCAGGGAGTGCACAACTTTCTGCAATAAAAACGACCTCTGGGCTTGTGAGTCTTGGTGTGTGGTTCATCTTGACTGAAACTGGAATATGGAGCTCATCATATGCTGTTCAAGAGAGATAACAATCTACTTGGAGCTATTGCAAGAATTTTGCAATTTTCAAATGTGGTGATCCTGAGTTATCTGGCGTCATATCTGGTATTCAATGGGATATGACAGCATTCCCAATGGGATATGATTGCTGCTGTTCCTTTGCTGTGTTTAGCCTGGTTCAAAGCAGTCTGGATGTTCTTTAGTGTAGGGAGATGTTGCATTGACGTTAGCTATTGTATGCTGTTGAAGAATTTGGCTGGCTTTGATTGGGTTGGTTACAACGGTTGGCCCATGTTGAAGCATTTAACTGATCTCCACTCTATGTTATTCGGGATTTTATATTTGTGGGTTAGGATTGGGAAGTAACTTGTAACCTAGTTTTTGGTCATGATAGATATTAATAGAGACATTAAGAGAGGACCAAATAGTGTGTTGGTGGCTCTACTCTCTAGAGCATCCATAGAGGTGCTCAGAATGTAAACCTGCAAAAATATTTCTCACATCCAAGTAATGTTTACTTACTTTTTTCCAACTCTACCCATAAAACTAAAACCAGGACTGCAAACAGCTGGAGATGACTAAGAGCAACCCACTTGGAGCAATCAAACTATCTAGCCAATCAACAGAAAGTGGTAGGCTTCACTATGCTGTCGAAAACCATTGTGCTAAGCCAAACCAGCATGCTCTGATTTATTCTTCATTGCATTTTCTTTTGCAGGGCCACATACTGACCACCATTGGAGCTGCAAATATATTCTCACATTCAAGTTTAGTTATCTAATTTTTCTCAATCCCACTCATAAAACCAAGATTGGGGATTGCAAATAAGTGGGAACTACTACTAGCAAACTACATGGACAGTAGGCCAATTGAAAACAAGGAGCAGAAGTGAGATCATATCTATTATTATGAACAAAGCAGTCACATGACATTTATTAGGTTATGCTGTGCCTTTCATCAAGTTCAGGATTATGTGGAAAATTGTTGGGTCAACTGTTTTGCTGAGCCAGATCTTGGACACTATTGGAGCTGCTCTAACAGTATGGAGATGTTTCTTGACAACTAAATGGACCATGAAATCAAATCATGGGTCTACAAATCAAGGGCATAATGGAATTGAACATTTCATGTTCAAATTGTTATATGCTAACAGGAAAAACAGTTGTAGTTATACATCCATGTTTTGGAATCAACCAATTTATTGAGAAAAAGCTTGATTCACACAAGTGGAAAGACTTCCAAGTATATGAGAGTCAGCTTTACTTGCCCTAAGCAATCCGAATTTTCCAAAAAAGACTGTCTTTTGATTCCAACATTCAAATCATTCTTGAACAAAAGAGTACATTGTAAAATTTGGCAACAAAAAAAAAAGAGTTGGCAATCAAAATGAACACGAGTGGTGAATTCTGACTACATTGTGAAGATTTAGAATGAAAAGGTGATAGAGCTTTTATTTTTGAACAAAGTTGAAAGAAGGAATGAATTCACATGTGACAAATCTAACAATCCATGATAATACATACCCATATATACCTATACACCAATACCAATGTAAATGTTTCAGCACAATCAGTCAACACATATGACACATGAAACGAGTATTGAATGTAGAAGAGCATGCCTATGCCAACCATCATCAAACATTTCAGAAAAATTAATCAAAATTTATGATATTTAAAAAAATGGTTGAATTGCATAGTGAACCATTGTCAACACATTGTTTTTGCAAAAAATGACTACTTTTCATCCATAATGAATATTTCTTAAAATTGCTTAATTAGGTTCTTTGCATTGTTTGGGCAATTTGAAAGGTTCTATGACCTAGTTCTTTAAACATGCATAAATATATGTAATGCAATTCATTATCTTTTAATATGATTAGTACTAGTTTGAGGTAGGATCTTACAACATAGTCATGTTCTCCTTATTTCATGTTTCATGTTTTGTCATGTTATGAATATAACCCTCATCCTCAGTTCACCTTCAAATTTCTTGGTTTTGTGGGGATTATGTTTAGTTAGGCATGTTTTGTTATGATTTGTCGTAGCCTTCATGCTCATGGTGATTATTTTTGTTTTTATGATAGTTTTCATGCCCATGACAACATGAGTTAAATGCTACGAAAGATTCATTTTTTCAATGGATTCTTATGAAGGAATGGAAGACAACATAAGAGGCTCAAGCATGTGGGCACTATTTTGTTCTAAATGTAAAGTAATGTGTTGCAACATTGATGCAAGTGCAGTAACAAAAGAACACCAAATTTAATGCATTTGAACTCCTATTTTAGCATCTGAAGAATGAGACATGGGAGCCAAGTAGATCCTTCATTGGCATTATTTGCAAATGAAGCAAGAAGAATATTTCAGAGCTAGAAAATAATGAAAATCACTTGTACCTAGTGTGGTCAATCTATCCAACCATGGTACAAGTGATTTTCATTATTTTGATTCAATTTTGTGAAAATATGAAGTCGACATGTTGAAAATCATCATAATTATATCATAGGCTACATTCTGAATAATTGCACTATGCATATCACAATATTATAGTAGATGATGGAAAAAATTATAATTTCAAAATTTATAAACGAATTCATTTTTTTATTTTTTAAAAATTATTCATTTTGTCGATGTGGAAACTGACCCTAGGCTACAGTATGGATTATCTCACTCTGCCATTTGAAGAAGTAATAATAAGTGATTTAGTTGTATATTACCTTCAATGAAGTAATGATTCTTTTCCTCAACTTTGTCACTTTTACTTTTTTACTATTTTGAAATCTTGTTGGTATAATACCCTTCAGTTTTACTGTAACAAGTCATTTTAAAATTACCCTAGGTTTTTAATTATCTCTTTTAATCGGAATCACAATAGTTGGGTTTCATATACATAGGCTTCAATTCTTTAGTTTCTTACTACCACACAAGGAGTACACTTGCTTTTCGCACCTTTCTTAGTACTTCTTAAGACAAATTTTTTATCATTTTCACACATTAAATTTAGGAATACATTTATTTGTCAATATGATGGCCAGTCATAATTTAATTAAGACTTTAAGTGAGTTTGCCTGGATCATGCTTTCTATGGGGTGTATTATGTATTTGGCACAGCTTGCTCCTCTTTGGCACAAGAAGTTTTATACTAAAGTTGAAGAGAGACATTGCTATGCAAAAAGTACAAATATTTTCATAATAGGTGTTCTCAGTGGCCTTCCTACATCCAGGGAGGAAATTAGGCCCAAAAGTTTGTGGGAACAAAAAGATGAGAAAGAAGGAACTCTATGCCATCCATGGCATTTGTTCCCTTGGTTGATGGAAGGATTCAAAAAGGATGAAATCACAGAGCAAAGGAAGATCAAGCCCAACCATTCACTTGGATGATTTAAGGGGATAGCGGGCCAAAATATGTGGACTCAAAAGTCTTTAACTTGAGAAGGTGACAAGCCAATACATAGCAGATGAACAAATGCAAATCCACAAATCTAAAATCCCCTCCTTCCTTGTATAAAAAAACACTAAGTTCTTTTGTGTTCAAACTAGTGGTGAACTCCATGATATTAAATGTCTATGAGATTGCAAAGCTAAATTGTTTTGTCAATTCTAGTTAAACCAAAACTAGACATGACAAGAA
>Ga0209611_10011572_pt1 | contig 12664 bp, 6 predicted proteins | sample S1TSphgellanicum_3_FD_187693 | JGI IMG/M metagenome (GOLD analysis project Ga0209611, IMG submission 187693) | Host-associated microbial communities from peat moss isolated from Minnesota, USA - S1T2_Fc - Sphagnum magellanicum MG (SPAdes) (version 2) | ecosystem: Host-associated > Plants > Peat...
CCTAAGAGTTGCCAAACAATAAAAATTTACAAAAAAAAAAAATGTTTTACATGTCCTATAACCAAATATAGATCCTCTTGTGGATGGTGGCCAATGTGACTACACCACATAAGGGGAAAATAAACCCCTTCACCACCCCCTGATTGTGGGTCTCAAAATAGGAACTTGACCCTTTCATTTTCGTTTTCATATCCTCTTTGTTGGAGTGTTCTTAAAATGTGACATGTATATATATATATATATATATATATCGCATCATCATCTTCTTAGAGTTATGTTGTGAAACCCAAACTCAATATATTACTTTGTGACCTATTGGAATTGATGCATGGAGGTGGGGTTATGACTTGGGATTATACAATTGAAAGATAATATTTGTCACAACAAAGCAATGTGTTAAATCCATTGATTTTGGGTTGTGGCCACAAAACTCCATTCTTGAATCATATGGTTTTACAATTTAGAAATGTGTGTGTGTGTGTTTCCAATTGTAAGCATGTCTTGGACAAGGAAGATGTGTTCATCAATAGAGACCTCCTTTCACTTAGGTAAAAGACCATGCAATACTTTACATTAGGGAAAACATTTGATCCCTAATACGACTTAGCCCAAAGGTATAGACTTGAAAATGAAGGGAAACCTTTGATAGTAGGCCTTTCCACTATATATAAGGAACTAGTAGAATTTTTCAAGCATATGTCAAGGATGTTTTACCTTGAATGAAGTTTCTTCCTCAACAAAATAGGCACTCTACAAAATGAAAAACCTTAGGCACAATGCGTTTCTTTTCACCTAAAATTCATTCACAAACATCTGTTTTAAATGTCAAATCCTACAGGATCATTATGTCAAGTAATGACATCAATTGAAGTTGTTCTAAAATTCATGTCTCACGCCAATCAATTCACTCACCACACTCTAGACGTTCATTCCCAAAATGACCCCATTCTTGGTCCTTACCCTACACTTAATAAGATATTTCGTACATAGTATGATAAGTTTGTGGTTTCTAGTAAATGGGTAGGGTTTGGGTAACCCCTATCATATACCCTAGGTGAATGCACCATGCAAATATATTAATTTTCAAAAATAAGTTAAATAATATACCCTATCCATACATGGTGAGTATATTCAAATATAAAATATACCCACACAACATTGGTTGAAATCCATTACAAGAAATCAAAGGACCAACAACTTAGGGGTTGGGTATTTGGTTAACAAGATATTTGTGAGCCAATTGTGGAAAAAAAAACATTTGTAATTTCAAAAGATCTAAAGACCATTTGGAATGGTTTGAAGAAACATATATGATTTTTTTGTTATCACATGACAACAACATTATAAAAAAAAGGCAATCCAAAAACATTAAGTTTGAAAACATTTCTTTATATTTTAAATCATTAAGATTTGTGAATATTGGAAGGTCTATGAACAAAATGTTAGGTAACCGAAATGTGACCTAAAGCTACCAAGTCAAAGTTGCATGCATGTGTGAACATGAGCTTGTCCTATAACATGAAGAAAAGATTCTAGTTAACTTAAACATATGTACATCATGAGGCATATGAGGGGAAGGTTCTTTCACCTACTCCTTAGAAATGAAAGAGATCTTATGCCTATAATTAAGTGAAAGATTCTTTTGATAGGTGTGAGATCCCTTTCACTTTTAAGAATGCATATGAGATCTTTCGGAGTAAGGATAATATTCATTCCCTTTCCTAAGAGGGATAGTCATGCTATAAAGTGCCCCTGAAATACACTTAGGAAATTTCTCCATGTGTTTTTGGGGGACATAACAAACAAAATTTGAAGACATTTTTTTCCTTTTTAAAATTAAGAAGGAAAAGATCATAATTTGAAAAGTATAGAAAATGTCCTTTTGTTATATGTTCAAGGCACTTTTTTTACACCCCCAAAACGAGGTCTAAATGGATGAAAAAGATTCGGATGAAATTTTTATAAATTCATCAATCTAGGGGTTTCCAATTCGAGTGCAATTTTTTTGGGGGTTAGAAATTAAAATGGACATTTTACAATAACATGTGGACCTTTTTGGTAATTAAGTAAGAAAAAGGGTTTCAACTTTCTTTGTTTGTACTTGATTTTCAATTGTGTGATCACATATATACATGTATCAAGACATATTATTCTCACTAGTATTATTAATTCGAAAACTTAACTCCCAACTAGTGAGGTTTTTTTCCAGCAATTTGTTTTTCAGTTTTTCAAGGAAAAAATAAGGAATTTTTTGGAAAAATCTGTTTTCCTACTGTAAATTTGACTAATTTTGCAATTTTTGTTTTATTTCATCAAATTTTCAATATTGCAAAATTGAAACAAGAAACCTACTCCCAACTAATTAGTTTTGACATTTCAAAATGACATATATATATGGGCGATTTACATTCAAGATGACAATGTTAATATATGTTTTTTAGACTATTTAAAAAGGTCTACCCTTGGAAGCCATAATTTATGTCATATTGTGATCAAATTGATCATTGCAAAATGACACACAATGGAAAGGAAATCCAATGGTTAGCAATTTTGGGATTAAATTACCATAAAAGATCCAACATTATTATAAGTTGCAATCTTTAAGCTAGATCCATAAACCATTTATTTAATCTTCAATAAACATATTCATAGTTTTGATATTTTAATAATCCACAATTACCCATGGTGTGAACCTCATATTGTTTTTACCAATTTCAATGATTTTCAAACAATTTTTTTCATTTTAAAAAAAACATATTTTTTATTCTTCTAGTGTAAATTCAACTAATTTTCCTAACTTTTTGGAAAGAAAGTTGCCAATTTTTTTATATCATAGAATCCAAGAAAACACCCCATGGTTACAATATATTAATTGACCATTATTTTATTTTAATGATGAATTTGTACACAGCTTGCTAGCCTAGTGGTATAAAATATTGGTTTTAAGATTTTCAACAAACATAGGCAATGGGCATAAAGTCAAGGGACCATAATTATGTTTATAAAAGAAAAAAAAATTGCCTTTGATTTTGTTAAATGAAATCATTTAAAATTAACTTTTTCAAAACATGTATATATTTTTTATAAATATAAGTACTAAAATAGTCAACTTAAGATTTTAATTATATAAAATATATGCTTAAATAGACTGCTATGACTAAACACCCACCAATGAACTAGTGAAGAAAACATGTTTTGAGTTTTCATATGGATGAAACCCAATTTACAACCATTGGGAAGGCCAAAGTGAACCAACCCCATGATTGCATGAATTGGTCATTCTCTCCCTATGATGGGTTGTTTTTTTTCCTTTGGTTCTTGACCTTTGTTAACTAACATAGTTCAATTATCAGCATTTTTTGATTGTTAACCTTTGGTTTATTTTAATTGTTTTCACCTTTTTTTTTTCAACCCTAACCTCCATACTACCTTCCCACCTAGTTACCTTACAAACCTAACTATCTTATATATTGATTTAACTATCTTATGGATCTAACTATCCTATTGACCAAACTACCTTATTCACCTACATTTTAGCACTACCTACCAATTACAACCAACCCCTCCTACCTATTTACTTCCTATCCTTTCTTGACTGAATCTCTACCTTTTGGCAAAACCTTTACTTTTTTTTGGCTAATTTTTATTCCATGGTTAAACCTTTATTTTTTAATGAAACTTTTATATATTCTTGATTAAACCTCTTTTTCCTTAACTATTTTTACCACTTGGTAAAAAACAATTATTTTCAAACTAAACTTCAAGTCGTCATGTGAAAGAGCTTCTTCTAGTGCATTAGGTCAATGTCTATTTTTCCATAATATTGTAACAAAAGTTTGTTCACAATTGGATCATTAGAGTTGATGAAATCATCATTTGTCAAAAAATCTCACATTCATGCAAATGCTTAAAAAATTTGCTCCATAACAAGGTTGATTTCAAACTTCCCATGCACAAAGTAAACCTATACTATTAGGAAGGAAATGCAACAACCTTGTTATAAACTCTCAAGAAGGGCTTGTTGACAAGAGCACCAAGAACTTGTAACACTAAAATCTACAACATAAAATTTAATGGTGTGATTATTGCAACCTAGTCCATTCCCCTTCAACCCTAAAACATTCCATTCAACAATTGAAATGAGAATTCGAGGCTAAGTACTAGAATTTGACCTTAAGAAAAAGAATACATACCATTTAAGGAAACACAACTTGAAGAAATACACACGAGTAGCGAGAGGTGTACTTACCAAACCATATGGCCAATAAAGGCCAATGCTTTTGTTGCCTTGCATGGTTCCTAAGAATCACAAGAAATCTTGTTAAAAAAATACCTTACTCATAATTATTTGAGATTAAAAATTAGAAAACATCATAAACCTTCAACCTCCTTCAACTTACAATGCCAACAAAGGTTCAACTTAATCTACTTGGGAAAAAAATTATTTAAAAAAAAAATCATTTCATGCATATTTTAAGTCTAAAGAACTTTCATTGATGTTATTACAAAAAAATTATTAACAATATTCATGTCTTATACCTAAAATATTATATCTTCTTTGAAATTGTAGAAGTTCTACGTTTGTTGTCACAACAACCATACATGGTCCCCTAAAAAATTTTCTATAAACATCTATGTGATAGTGACTTCCTTAAAAGCTTGTAGCTTTTATGGGAAATCCACTAAATCAACCCAATAAATAATCTTTCCACTTGGAATTAAATATAAAAGCAAAGGTCTCACACATAATAATAGGGAAAATATTTGTTTCTTTGTATTATATTTGCTCGCATATTTCATTCCTCTCCATGTAATAATTTTCTATGCCTTCTAATTGAATCTTTAATGCACAAAGTTGCATAAAAGTTGTTATGCATAGATAATGAATAGTGAAAACAAGAAGCAACCTCAAGTTGCTTTAATGCATAGGTTGGCACAAATATCTCCATATTGTAAATACCTGCCAAATTGGTAAACATGGTCGATTTTTAAAATAAAATAAAGGTTTTGGAAGAACTCATAATTCAAAATCATATGTTGTTCATGCAACTTTGTTTGGAGAACCCACCCAAAATAGAAGCAACATAACAAGGATGAGTTTGGTCATAACCTTGAGAATGTCATTCACAAAACATCATACCATTACCACCATCATTAATGGCAATCCAAGTAGTTTCTATTGCTCCCCATTGAGTTCATCAACTTTTAATTTGGGTCTAGATTAACATATGATTATTAGTTCAAAACTTAGGGTAAACAATTATACAAAGTTTGCTTCTTGACTTTTTGTCCCATTTTTAGAAGCAATGGCAAATGTAGTTATGATGTTAGCTAACATTTATTATGCATCAATTAAACTTCATAAAAACAAATCAAGCAAACATGTCAATACATATGACATCTTGTAATGTGAGTAAGAAAGGTTTGGAATGGATTTGACATTAGTAGATGCTTAAAAAAAGATCATAAGTGAGATAAAAAATGACTTAAAAAACCCAAAAACAAGTATTAACTTTAGTGTTTAGTAGAGTGGTTAAATTGTTATTAGTTCTAATCTTTGTTCTTTATACTTCAATTGCATAATAAAAAGACAAGTTTTGCCTAGGTTTGTAGGGAATAACTTTACAAGATCTAGAAGGCCATGGCATTTATAACATCATGTCTAGCATGAGATTCCCAAAAACATTTCACTAAAATGTAAAGAAAGCATTAACATATTGCAATGAAGCATTGAATGTGTGACAATGTAGGTTATACCTTTTGAAGCATGGTAGAAATGTTCACCCTAACTTATTTGTTTGAGAGCCAAGCAAACAACAAATGTTTCCAAACATTCCAAACACATACCCAGCCTTCTCTTTTATTTTTAATATGTTCATGACTATTTAACACATTGTTAATTTCTTCGTCAAAAACTCCATGAAAGTATCAACAACATTAAAAAATTGTATATGGATATTTTGACAAGCAAAATTAACCATGACTCTCTTCTCTAAGAGTTCAAAAGTGGTAGAAAAGTTAATAGTATACTTGAAAAGATGTGTCAAGCAAGTGAGGATGTTAACTTTGATAAAAAGATTATGGGATTTAATGTGTAGAATGTGAGGAAATAGTTTCTTTCATCATTTCTATGTCTTCATGCATGTGCATCATTGTGTATGCAAACTTTTGAACACTACGTAGGACCACATGATATGGAGGGTATCAAGGCACATAGGGCGGCAAATCCATAGGAAAAGAAAAATCTAGCATGAGTGTTATGGGCTTCTAGTTAACAATAAAGACAATTTTGGATGTTGCAAGAAGATTATATGGCATGGGTGTGTGACCAATATGCATATGTTTTCAGTAGCTAGAATTTGTTTTTCAATTAAATCAATATTAGCCAATATAAATTAATTATTCTTAGGTTTGAAAAATAACTTATGGTGGGTGGGTGACAAGTCTAGTTCATAATTTGGTATTACGTATAATGTTTGAAAATAATCATGGCATGTTGAATTGCACATTGAGTGGAGGGTATGATGTGTTATTTCCCACTTTTCCATTCCCAAACATTGTAATTTGTCTTTTCACTTTATTTTATAAGATTATTGTTTTATGTCATCCCCTTAAACCAATTTTGATATAACCATCATTGCTAGAATAAAATGTGATTAAAATGTTTGAAACTTGCATTACATGTTTTTTCCTTTTCTCATCAAAAGAAAAACATTTGTTAGGGAAAAAATGGGTGGCCAACATAATTTGGAAAAAAAATTCTTGCATGCAGCCAATGAAATTAATCGAATGCACCAAAAATGTCAAAGTCTTTTCCTATTGGGAGGTGAGGAGGAAAGGCAATTGGATATATTTTGGATTTTCATATTCCCTATGTGTTCCATGGTTTCCCAACATGTTTAATGTGGTCGCCCCTCCTTCCTTAGTGTCCTAATTTTCAATGGTTCCTTGATATTCCAAATGCATTTTTCAAGTTGTTCCCAAAAACAAAATATTCATCTTATATCCTCATCACAAACTTACCAAGCTTCATAGATTTGCACAAATTTTGTGTGAAATCTGGTTTCATAAGTTTGTAGAAAAATTGCAAAAATTCTTTGTTGTGGTTAATATAAAGGATATTTGTACATATTCAATATTTTAGATATTTAAACAAATGAATTTTATTTTTTTGAATTACATATGTGAATGTTCACGTTTAATACACAAAAAACACATAATTTTATCCAAAACTACATTACGATAATTACACATATTTAGTTAAAATGTAAATCATAGGTATTTCACATCAAAACATCACAAGTAGAAAAGAAAATCACTTATATAGAATTTATTTATTTATTCTTGGTGCCATTTTTACACTTTGAAGCCCACAGATTTTGCATGGACATATTGTTTTATAATTTTGCACAAATTATATCGAAATTTTGTGATATTGTAAATTTGTGATGTTTTGTTCAAAGTTGAATTCTCATCAACTATAAGTTGAAATTTTAACTTTCAATGTTTTTTTTTGGTGAAATTTCATCCAATTTATTTTTATTTGGAAATTTTTTAGTCACCAAAATGAGAAAAAATAAAGATCACCATATTTGTATACTTGGTTTTCATTGTGTAGTCAAAAGTACGGTGATGAAAAATCTACATATTTTTATTTCTAGCCACTACTACAAAATGTGGGTGTAGTTCATTAGCCTTCATTCACTAGACCAATGAATTCACTACTTTCCAATTAGTCCTCATTTACTAAGACCAATGAATTCACTCAAAATCTGATGAAATCACTTGGCATACATGGACACATTTTGTTGTAGTGAGTTTATAACAAGATTTGGTTAACTGTTTTTAAAGATGATTACCATTTTTTTACATGTTCCTATTAAGGTTTTTTTTCAATTTTGCAATGCAATTGAAATGGTGATCATCCATAAGATGATTTAGTCATATTTGGTTACATATTAATTTTGAAAATAGAAAAAACCATAATCCATTTGTATTATTAGCTACCTATTAAAAATTATCATAAAAAATTGGTGATTTGAATTTTTTTTCCTTCAAAATTTGGTGAATTCGGGAAATTTTTCCATGAAATGCTTTTTTGTATAGTTGAAATCATATTTTTAAGGTCAAAATTTGATGAAATTTCACCCCAAATAAACATTGGTTCTTCTAGATCATTGCTTTGGTTACATTTTCATAAAAAATTGGTAGGCTTGGTTCATATCAAATAAAACTTTAATGCTACCAAGCTAAACTTGTGGGGGTTTGTCATGAAGAATATTTATTCGTTCACTATGATCAAATCTATTTCCTCTTGCTTGTTTTGTTCACACAATAACTCATTCTCTTCACTTCAAAATATATGCTTCAAATGTTTTTTGTGCATTCCTATTCACACATGTACAATCATCCATTTCCTTTTACAAGAATATTTCATTTATTCAATTCCAAGGTAGATTTTTCATTACGTGTTATGCTTTATAATACCTACCATTTTAACAAATTATACATATGTTCCCAAAGTTTTCTAAAATGTTCCCATTGGGTTCCGTATGTGTCCCACATATTCCCAATGACGATAACAATGTGTTTTTTTGCAAATCTTAGTAGCTAATTGAAGAATTCCTTTTTCCAATGTGGTTGGGGAAAAAAATATTAGGTGGTCAACTAATGTTATTTTTCATATGATTTTTTTTGGCATTTAAAAAAAATTTATAGTATAGGGAAAAGAATATTGAATGGTCGCCTAATATTATTTTTGGTTTTCTTTTGTAATATGTGATTAAAAATATCAAATGACCACCAAGCAACCATTCAGTATTATTTTCTTCGACAAGGAACAAAAGGTATTAGCAGCCACTAAATATAATGTTAAAGAAAGAAATATCAAACAAAGATCTAATACTATTTTTGATTTTTTGGGTACTTTTGTGAAAAAAAATTCAAATAGTTGTCATATGTTGGGGGAAGAAGTATCAAATAGTCATTTGATACTATTTTTAATGTGCGTGTGTTTTTTGAACTATAGTTTAAGCGAAAAAAATCAAGTGACTACTTAATATTATTTTCAAAATTTTAATCTAGTTTAAATGAAAAATTATCAATTTGCCATTTAATGTTTTTTCCTATTTTCCTATTTTTCTTCGTGTCAAGGGAAAAAAATCTCAAGTGGTTGTCCAATCAACTAAAGTCAATTGACATCATGTTAAAATAAAGGAACATACACAAAATTCAATATGCATTAACATTTCCAATAAATCCAAAATGTTCCAAATTCCATGTTTTTGTTGTGAAAGGTTGTGTTTCTCAAAGCAATTTAATTTTTTTCAAAATAAGTTTCTATCTACTTTCAAATTTAAATATAATCTAATTCAACATTATACATATGTACAAGTTTTTTACATGATAACACCAACGTAGATAAATCAATTTTATATTGTGCCAAATATAATTATTAGAAACATAATCATTCATTGGTTCAAAAATTAACATGAAAAGAAAAATGTCTTATTTCACCATGTTTTGCATTTGTTCAAATTTATAAACTTTATGATTATGGCCAATATAGAATGCATGGTATTGTTATTAATATCCTTACAAATGTGTATCAAACTCAACTAATATTACAATGTTTATCATATGATGAAACAACAATTTAGGTGTGTTCTTTAAATGACATCTTGATACAAGCCCCCTTATATGTTAGGAAATGTATGTCTAAATATGGTGATGCTCATTTTATGAAATTCAATCAAAATGTCATTATCATAATTTATCATTTTAAATTCAACATTGATTAAATTAGTTTTTGGAAATGTTGAACTTTAAAATTCATATGTTTGAAAATGCCAAAATCTAAGGAAATTAGCAATTTTGATGTCAAAGTTTTGGGAATTGGGCCAATTGTTTATGGCACCTAAATTTTCTCTCATATAGCTCAATTTTCTTCTCCTTCATAGTGATTAGGGTTTAGGGGTTGCAAATGTAAGTCTACACAAAGTTGAAGAAGAGGGTTTTTTTAAAAGGGATCATATAATAGAAAAGGATTATACAAACATAACTTGAAAAAAAAGCTATGGAGGTCAAAGCAAAAAGAAAAAAGTTGGAAATGTAGGTTTTTCAAGTCGAGATACCATACCTAGGACTCATGTTTGACACTAATTATTTCAATATCACAACAAAAATGAGGTTCACAAGTTGTTTGGAGATTTTGAAATCAATAACATAAAAAAATGCAAGGAAAGAATCAACGGAAGTGGGTCAAAGGCCTCCTTCTCGTGAATAACATCATGCACATTAACTTAATAGGTCATTGAATTTAAAGTAAACATTTCTTGATGTTTTAGGTGAACATGGAATTCTTAAAGAAAATGATGTTATTGAGTTTTTCTTTCAACTATGAATTAACCCATGCATGCCTTTTATGCTTCAAATTTTAGGTCTAGACACATTGTTTGAATTCTTTTGTCAAATCACTTTGTAGGTCAACCTAAAATGGTGAACATTTACAACTAAACATGTTAAATGCTTTGCAATCTATTGAAACAACGATTGTAAAAACAATAAAAGTTATTTGTTGACACAACAAGTACAAAAACATCATTTTAAGCAAAATTGAAAGATGATATTTGTTTGTTCAAAATGGCAACATTACTTTCTACCCATTGGTGAAAATAAAAACACTTTTGCATCCTCAGAAATATGAAAGACATGAACATTCTAAAAATGGATGGATTTTGATATGTTGTGTAATAGCAACAATTCATCCAACTCATTGAATAATTTTTAAAATATAATTTTGAAAAAAATCATTAAAAATATAATTGGATGTTTGAACCTTTTTTTAAATAATTATTATTTTGGAAAAAACATATTGAACATGAATTGTAGATACAATAAATAATTAAACCCATTATTGAGACAAAAATGAGAAAAATAAGTAACCTTGAATCAAAATTGATAACAATGAAAGAAGAACAAAAATATCAACAACAATGCCATGCATACATAGTGACATCAAGGGAACACAAGATACGAAAGATGGAACTTAAAAGCTTCTTGCTATAAACCAATCCATTGTTTCAAATCCAATATCCAATAATTAACAAGATTTTTCAATCCTATAATTTGGTGAAACATGATCGTTCTTCATTTTTACAAAAAATAAAATAAAATGTTATAAAAGGTTTTGTGACCGAACAACATGTCGCCAGACAAGGACTTCATGCATGTATTGTTGGTGTGAACATGAAAATCCTAATCTGGATAATGTGGCCGAGAATCTTGATTAGTGGCGGCGGATTTTCTCTTGAGGAGAGTGAGAGGGAAATCAGAAGTGCATGGGATGCATGGTAGTGGAAGGACAAAAAGATGACGGCGCGTTTTATGAGAAGCTGCGGCGCCTCATTGATGAGGATGGGGGGAACAACTAATGGTGATGAGTACGAGGAGGAAGGGAAGTTCTGAGTTTTGGGTTTTTGGCAGAGAGATTAGCAGGAGCTAGGAGAACGGAGTAGAGTCGCTCTTCTTCCGCTATTATTTGCGACCGATGACCTCTAGCTTCTATATTTTTGGTAGAGCTAATTAGAAAGTTAGAATGAAGAGGACTGCGGATAGAGATTTTGGAAGAAAAACAGTGCTTGTGCTGTTGGAATTGTTTCTCTGAAATCTAAGCCATGGAATGCTAGCACTTGATTTTCTGCTTGTCTAAATCGAGTTAGTGTGAGCTAAGTGTGAGAAAGCTTAGAGGATTACTCATGTAGCTGGGCCATGAATTCAAGCTTAGAGACAAGGGAAGGTTGTCTGTCCTATTGTGTTCTGGCCGTAAGGTGCCATTGTGTTTGATCAGTCAAAGCACGCGAGGGAGGAGAGAGGTTGTTGGCTACCATGATTGTTTTGCGTCTCTCTGGTGTCCCTCCATTTTTGGTATCAGAGCTTGTCAATCATGTGACTGAGGTGGGCTACAAATAGCTGTGCATTCTGTCAGAGGATGACACACTAAGGGACATGTCTTCTTTTAGCAACGAAGATATTCCTATAGAATTAGCGCAGGAGATCAGAGAACGTCGCATAGTTAGGAGGTTTGATTTTAGCATTGTGCCAAAGGGTCCTCATCGAGGAGCAGTCATTCTGAAGGCACTAGGATTTGGAGTGGTCAGGTTGGTTGGCATAAAACCCGATCAGGCACGAACAGAGGATATTGCGGTGGAGGTAACCCACAGTGGGTACTTCACAAAGGCAAGGGTGTGGCTGAAGGTTGTCGATGGAGACAGGGGGTGGACATGCACCTCAGAGCTTTAGTCCAGTTTCTATTTCACTTCCTACCTTGCGTAGAGTGAATCCTGAGTTTGCAGAGAGACAGGGTAGCATACCTAGAGTAGGAGATGTCTGGATACCCAGATCTGAGATATCACCGAATCATTTCATAAGACTGTATGTGCCCGGTGTGGAAGACCTGTTTGCGGAAGGAGATCGCCTAGTTTGGATTGAGCACAGCGGTTATCAATCCCGCATCATCAGCTGGGGCATATGGCGGAATAGGGCCGGAGGATGGCAATTCCAACAAATGTCGTCAAATGAACAACGATTTTCGACTTTCCCTTCTAATTTTGAACCATTATCGCCTGTGCATGAAGGCGTTCAATCGGAGTTCGGAGTGTAGTTT
>Ga0209611_10011573_pt1 | contig 12664 bp, 10 predicted proteins | sample S1TSphgellanicum_3_FD_187693 | JGI IMG/M metagenome (GOLD analysis project Ga0209611, IMG submission 187693) | Host-associated microbial communities from peat moss isolated from Minnesota, USA - S1T2_Fc - Sphagnum magellanicum MG (SPAdes) (version 2) | ecosystem: Host-associated > Plants > Peat...
CCCACCTCTCTACCAGCATTTTTCTTTTGATCACTCCCAACAAAACATCACTACATATAGAAGGTGCCATCCATTTGCACTACCACAAAATGCATTGTGGGCATTTCACTTTTCAAAATGTTCTCTCACTCTTTATGAAACATTACCACATAAAGGACACCCTCCATTTGCACTATCGCAAAATACGAAGTGTTTTACGAAATTGGAAGGCCAACTAATTAATATTGATCACAAATAAGCCCCCCATTGTATATCCTTGCCATTATCCTTGGTCAAAAATGGTGACAAACAAGGAAGGAATAAAAATTATGTTCAACTAGTGAAGCAATGCAACATACATCCAAGAGGCATGGGGTTATCTCTTTTCGGGAGGGTGGGGTTGGGTGAGGGAGATGCCATGGAATATCGTCCAATACTTTTCAAAGGTTTTATTGTCTTCTCCCTAGTAGCATGGAAGCTTGGAGTTTCTTGGTCACATCACATTTTAGTCCTTTTATGTTTGCCTTTTAAAAATTGTTGTCTCTACCATGTATGTGGCATCCCATGTTATGTAGTCTTTTTGGTGTTTGTTTTTTTGGGTAGTTTATTATCTTTGTCATACATGTGACATCCCATGCCCAATCTATTGCTTTCCAAATTTCAAGATTATTTATTTATTTCAGATGATGCTAGTGACAAATGGTTTAATGGATACATTTTTAAATATTGGGTTTGTATTTTTCATATGTTGAGTCTTTCATCCGATAGAGTCTTGTCACCTTGGGGATAAAAAAATAAAATGATTAAGGTGTTGAAGGTTCTTGCATGCCAAATTAATGTTTGTAAGTTGTATGGTCATAAATCATTCTTTTCTTGTAAATTTTTTGTTCACTTCCTTTTCAATTTCATATGCTGAGATTTACAATTATTCAATCATGTAACATCGTATTATTCTTGAAGTCATTACTTCAAACATTCTTAGTTTGCTTTGAACCTTGAAAATTGTTGAATTTTTAAGGTTTTGGGAAAGCCTTGTTTTTCAGATATATGCTTCAATCATGTTAGCTTGACCCAATGTCCTTCCTTTTCTCTTTCTTTCATTTGACTTTTTCATTTTCAAATCACTAATTTTTTTAGTTCAAAAGGGTTAAAGATGGGAATTATTTTAAAAATCTACATATGAATTTTGTTTATTCAACTTGGAATGACCATTGATTTGGTGTTCATCAAGTTTGCATCATATGCTTAAACCATTTTATTGTAAATTTTATGTGGATTGATTTGTCTTGTGATGTTATTTTCACCTAATTTCATTCCTTAGATTTGTCAATTTGGAGGCATTTGTATCACAATTTAATCTTATAGATAAACAATTAGTAACCATAAATTTTGAAAGGGATTGTTGATTTTTTTGCTTTTTTTAGAAATTTTAATTTGGATCTAAAGAACTAGAATCAACTTATTCATGTCATTGAACTTGACCATCCTTTATCCATGAATGGTTTTTGAATAACCAAACACATAATTTGTGATATTGGCCATTTGCTTTAATTTTTTTCCAGAACTTATTAAATGGACCAAATAACAAGATAACACATTCATGTTAAGAGTGGAATTTTTTAAAGGATGTTTACAAATGTCAAGGTTTTTTTTGTTTTCCAAAAATTTGGAATTTTTTTAGTTTTTGAAACAAAATAACAAGGTACGAAAATATCAAAATAATGTTAAATGTCTATCAATGAACTTTATAAACTTGAATAAAGCTAATGATTTTGAATCAAACAATGTATTTATTTTCAAAATTGGTGAAATTGTCAAAGATTGAATATTCAAGATCAAAATTGATGTTTTCAATTGAATTTCATGTATTCACTTTGAAAACACATCAAAATGTCAAGTATTCAAGAAAATATTATCAAGGAATTTTGAAGGTCTTAATAAGGAAGCTAATGATCACAAAATAAAACAATGTATTCATTTCCAAAATGTTTGAACCAAATAAAACATGCAAATTGAGATTAGATGAAAACATCAAAAATATGTTGAAGGATTTATATCAAAGAACCTTGCAAGACTTTGACAATTTTAATGTTCTCAACCCAAACAATGCATTCACCTTAAAAACATGTGGAGATGTCAAAACCTATCAAAAGATTATCTAGGAGGTTTGCAAGATTTCAACAAAACTAATGTTCTCAAATTAAACAGTGCATTCATTTTGAAAACATGTGGAAATGTCAAAAAAAATATGATGTGATTATCATGGATCTTTGTAAGACCTTGATAAAGCAAATGTTTTTGAATAAAACCATGCATTCATTTTAAGAACACGTAGAAATGTCAAAAGAATGTCAACAAATTATCAAGGAATTTTGCAAGACTTTGACAAGGTTGATGTTCTTAAACCAAACAATGCATGTTCACTTTGAAAACACATGGAGATGTCAAAAGGATGTTGAATAATTATCAAGGAGCCTTGCAGAACCTCGATAAGGCCAATGTCCTCGAACCAAACATTGCATTCACTTTGAGAACACATAGAAATGTCAAAATGATGTTGAAGGATTATTGAAAAGCTTGCAAGATTATAACAAAGTGAATGTTCTTGAACCAAACAACACGTTCACTTTGAAAATATGTGAAAATGTCAACATGATGTTCAAGAATTTTCAAGAAGCCTTGTAAGAGCTTGACATGCTGATTTTTTTCAACCAAACAATGTATTCACTTGTGGAACACATGGAAAGGTGAAAATGATGTTGGACAATGATCAAGGAGCCTTGCAAGAACTTGATAAAGCAAATGTTTTTGAACCAAATAATGCATTCACTTTGAAAATGAATGAAAATGTCAAATAACACTTGAAGGATTATCAAGGAGTCTTGCAAGACCTTAACAAGGTTAATGTTTTTGAGCCAAAATTGCATTCACTTTGAGAATGTACATGGAGAGGTCAAAAAGATGTTGAATGGTTATTAAGGAACCTTGCAAGACTTTAACAAGGATGATATTTTTGAACCAAACAATGCACTCATTTTGAAAATACATGGAGATGTCAAAAGGTTGTTGATGACAAATTATCAAAAATCTTTGTAAGACATTGACAAGGCTAACATTTTCAAACCAAACAATGCAACCACTTTGGGAACACATGGAAATGTCAAAAAGACATTACATGATTATCAAGGAGTTTTGTCGGACTTCAACAAGGCTTATGTTTTTGAATGAAACAATGCATTCACTTTGAAAACATGCAAAAAAATCAAAACAATGTTGGATGATCATAAAAAAACCTTGGAGAATTTTGACAAGGTTGACATTCTTAAACCAAAGGATTAACCAATTTAACAAGATGTGGAAATACAAAAATGATGTTGAACAATAGTATAGTAACTTTGTAGGACCTTGATAAAACTCATGTTTTAAAACCAAACAATGCATCCATTTTGAGGACACATGGAAAGGTCAAAAGAAAGTTGAAGGATTATCAAAGAACCTTGCATGACCTTGATAAGGCTAATGTTTTTGAACCAAACAATGCATGCATTTTGATAGTTCAGAGTTACACTTAATGGCATTTTAACATTTACCAATTAACATTGGAAAACTTGGATAATGTTGATGTTTTTCAACATGGGATATATTGTTTTATGGGACAATTGAAAATGGTTGAGATGGATGTTGGATGAATATCAACCTATAATATAATCAATCCAATTTGAAACTTGGATAAAATTGATGTTTAGCAACATCCAAATGAATATATTGTTTTATGGGACAACCAAAAATGGTTCAAATGGATGTTGGATGAATATCAACCTATAAAAGAATGATTACAATTCAATTCAAGTGTAAAATCTTTTACATTTGATGAACTCATGGCCAAAAGCAATTTTTGAAAATCTTTTGGGGACAAGAGCATTTGAAATAGTGTATGAAAGTGATTGGGAGAGCAAAAGGATTGTGATTAAAATTTTAAAAGCTTTTGGTTCCTTTAATGAAAACATTAAAAAAAATTTCATTGGGGTTAATTCAACATATCAATTTGGTTAAGCTCCTTGGTTATTATATTCAAGGTACAAGACACATGCTAGTGTATGAATACATGTCAAATTCATCTCTCAATAAATGGCTCTTTGATGACAAATTAAAGTATTTTCAAAATTAACGTCAATAAATGTGCATCATTATTATAATTGCTAAAGGATTGGTATATTTGCATCAATGCAATCCAATCATTCTTCATTTTGATATTTTGAACCACAAAATATCCTTTCAAACATTGATTATACCCCAAAGTTGGCAAATTTTGGGTCGGCCAAAATTTTAAGGTGAGCATATACGAGTAGCCAACCAAGGTTTTCATTTTTCACGTTGTAATGCCATTGAATGCATTCAAAATTGTTTACATTGTGAGTGAATGTCAACGCAAAATGAAGAGTTGGAGTCCCCAAACAAGATTGTGATTCTATGTTCGAGTTGGAAAGACTACTTTTCATTTGAGAGAAGTAAGAAATCTTTCATTTCCACTTCAATTCCAACAATTTTTTGTGTGTTTTCTTGCTATGTACACTATACATTTGAGGAGATTCGATTTAGGGTTTAGTGTTCACTTTCTGTCTATCCTAGTAGTTTCAAACAAACTTTTTAAACTTCCAAGTTCCTTATTATTGTGCATGTTGTGTGTGCACTACCCACCAAAAGATATTTGATTTAAGGTTGGCACTCATTTTTTATTTGTCCTAATAGTTACATATGAACTCTTTCAACATGTTTATTATTGTGTGTGTTGTGTGTGCATTGTGCACTTCATTAGGAGATTCGATTTAGGGTTTGGCACTCACTTTTTATGTCCTAATAGTTATAGACCTTGACTCTTCACATGTTTGTTATTGTGCATGTTGTGTGTGCACTATGTGCATGCATTGGACAAACCTCAAAGGGTGCATTCATAATAAAAGGAGCTAAAGCAATTGTCAAATGTAGTGTGATATTGTACCATGTCTACTTTGAAAGACAAGTTTGTGTATTATATTTATTCAAATTACTTCTTTTTTTTGCAATTATATTTATTTGTTAATGATCTTGATCTTCCACAAATTTAAAGTCATTTCATTAAGTTTTGAAAGTCCTTTCATGCACATAAAGCACTTAAAATGCAAGTCATCAAATAATGCTTTTAGATTTGAACATCTTTTTTGTAAATCAAATGTGCACCATTCATTCCCAAAATTTGAAAAGAAATTCATATTGATGATTTAAAGTGCAAAAGGAATTGAGATTAATAAAAAAAACAAATTTGTTACACATATCTACACATTTGGTTCAAATGTGCTTTTGGCCCTTTAAATTACAAAATTTGATGATGTGTTTTCAACAAAAGTTGTTCATTTTTATATGGTGAAGGGCATAGATAAATTTTATGGAGGAAAAAATATTAATTAATTAGTTTATTTCATTGATTTCTATCATGTTGTCTTGAAAATGCATACATTATGTTCAATTTTCAACTTTTCTATGTTTAAAAAATGATTTTATGTGATAAACTTTTTCCAAATAATGTAAAGTTCAATTTAATATACTATTGTGGGATGTGTACTTTATCTTGGAGAGTAATCATTTCTTATATTCAAAGGATAATCATTTTTCTCTACACATTTGATTTTTTGTACTTGAAATTCATTAATGTATATAAGTAGATAACATCGCCAAAAGTTGGGTGAATTTTTTTATATATTTCAAAATGAATGGTGTAGAATATGATTAAACCTAGTGACTACAAAGCATTGAATCCTCGGTGCCACTAGCTCCTTTTACTATGAATGCACCCTAAAATGCAAGTATTTAGAATTTATACCAAGGATAGAAGCAAAGTCCAAACCTAAATTGTTGTGATATTTTGCAAATAGTAGAAATGTTGGGAATACAAAACCATTCTAGCTAGTATGTGATTCAATGCAAACATTCTAATGGTAATGGTTCATTAAAACCTTCACATTCAAGTCTTAATGGGCTATGATTTCCTATATTATCGAATGATGCATCTCCTTCTCTAATTGCAATTAATGTTATCTCACATTTGCCATCTCCTACTATTCTAAAACTTGGTGGGCCTTTTCGCGTTTTGGTTTCTCCAGTTTTAAATCTTCAAGTTGTTGCACCCTTTGATGTAGTAATCCCTTTATTTTCATCATCTGTGCAACCTAACTTGAATGGTAGCATCCATGTTGACTTTCCAACTACCTCCTCTAAAAATGTGGTCATCTTTGGGCATAAACACATTAAGCCCCCCAAATATTGTGGTCACAAGTATAATCTTTCTATAATTATTTTTCTTGGTAATATATGAACATCACATCTTGGATTATTTTTATTTGTTTTAAGTATATTTGATTAATTTGAAACTTAATCTAATCAATTATTTTTAATAATCCAACAAACATTGAAAAACTTGAATGTATGGAGTATATTTGTGACAAAATAATACATGTCATAGAGTTTGAAAAAATTGCATATATAGTTCAAAACTAAAGTTGTGAGTGGAATTCTTGGGTGAATTTTTTTATGGTGTATGATATTGATATACATGAATTAAATCTAAGACCATTTAAAGATTTAAACTTTTTGGATGAAATTTCATTCAAAAAATGTGTGTTTTTGCATTTTTGAATAATAAATGCATAATTTTTTTGTTCTTAAAAAAACTACCATATCAAAGGTGAGGAGATTTTATAGATGGGCGTTGCATTATTTTTTCTATTTTCTTTTGTTTAGTAATGTTTCATGAACCACAAATATGAAGCCCTATGGCCATTGAAAAACTATAAGTTATATATTCTATGTACATTAATTTCATTCAATTCTTTTCATCTAATTGTTGGATCAATATTAATTTTGACTCAAAGTGAACTTTGAGTACCAAAATGTTATGCAAATTTTAACATTTTTTGCTTGTGTTTATGATAGCCAAAAAATACTATCAAGATTTTAACTTATTGCGTACTATAATATTTGTTATACCACCTTTTTTGGTGAAAAGTGGTTCACCCTTAGTGTTACCCCTTGAGTGATTTACTTGATACAAAATTAGACCTTGATTTGTTGTCCATGCATCCACCTCAGAAGTTGAGGTCATGATTACATAAGGAAATTCCAACCTAAGTGGGTTGCAGAACTCCCTTGGGTTGAAAGTGTTTTGGCTATTGATGGGGAATTCCATATTGTGATATGGAAGGTTTACACTACAATTTGAGAAGAAACCTTGTTTGCTTGCTCCTAAGTGGGATACTTTGATGAAACATGATAGCAAGAACAAAGTAGAAAAGGATCTACCAAAGTTCAACGTCAAGAAAAGTGAATGGTACAACAATAAGTCTTGCAAGCATAAGCAAAACCAAGCTTTGTTTTCTACCAAAGCACCTACCACTATTCTATAAAAGATCAATAAGAACACCCATTTGGAATTGGGGAGGAAGATATTCCGATTTGCAACCTTGTTAAAAATCAAACTTTTTCAAACAAGCATGTACATGGACTTGGATTTTTTTTAAAGCACACTTCTAAAAGACAAAGTAAGTTCTTGTTTAAAAACAACATTAGTATCAATTGATGATGAAAACACATTGGTAACTTGGGGAATGAAATGGGAACATGGTGGGAACACATTGTGAACTTCAAAATTCAGAAAATTTATGGTTTTTTAATCATGTTAATTTTGAATCAATGTCATAATGTTTCTTTTACACCCATTACATAAAATATTCATTCATCCATATTTGGGCCATTTGGATTTTCAAACAATCCCCATTTTATGGTGTCTCTACATTTGAAATGTTCTTATAATTGGAAATAAGGCAAAACCTTTGTAGTTTATTTGTTCACTATTAAGCACCCAGTACCCAAAGACGCAAATGAATAACTTAAACTTCTTTGAATGATTATACATTCTATAAACTTATGGTACATATCCATGAGTTATACCCATTATTTGTGTTACCTTCGTCCCACTCAAATAGTTGGTGTTTTTATGTGAATTGTTGAGACACTGCCCCACTTGTTCTAGTGAATTTCCCCACAATTCTAGTGTGTGGGAACACATTGGGATCTTGATGTGAACATGTTGAAAACTTCATGATGGGAACTTGGTGGGAACACATTGGGAACATTAAAAAAATTCCATACATCTATGGTTTTGTGAATCATGTTGTTAGTTTTGAATCAATGTCATAGGTTTTTCTTTTTATTAAGGCGAGGTTTTTGAAGTTTGCAAATGTGTAGATGGGGTTGCCAATTACAAATTAAGTCCCTAGCTCTCATTTGATAAGTACCATAATAAATGTGCGAATGTGTTAAAAGTTATAGAGACATGTTTGCCAAACATTAGGCATTTTATCCAAATATAACAATTGGTACATAACTATGTAGGATTTATTAGATTTTCTACCACATTTAGAAAATCAAGGCATAAATGATGTAACTTCATACTATTGAGGTCCTTGCATGTATTACATATTCCTAACAAACCATACAAACATGTGTGATTAGTCAAATGTAAATAAATACAACATTGAAAAATTTCAAAAACACCCAATAACAAGAATGTAAAATTTACATCTAATCATGAATGACACCATGATGCAAATTGCCTTAAGTTCACGCTAATGTAGAACTTCCATCTAATCAAACATGATAACATCATCCAAATTACCCTAAATCATGCCCCTTTTATTTAACTACTAAAATTAAACAACCTCAAAATTTTGCAAAGTTGCACAAATAAAACATAGTCCACCTGTGTGTCTCATAGGACATCTTACAATATTCTATTGATCTAGTAATATTAATATTTTTCATTGATAAATGATAAGAAATAATTTGATCTTTTGAACATGTGATTTAATTTTGATTTTGTTTGTGGATGTGTTCAAAGTTTAAATTTTTCATCGGTCATTTTGGCCTTTGGGACACATGACCAAAAAAATTAAAAACAACCCAAGTTTAAAACTATACTTGGTGGAATTGCAAAAGGTTTATTGACATGTAATGGATAAGATGAAAAAATTGAATGTGAAATTTATTTTTCATTTTATCTTTCATTTTTCTTATAAAAATCAGCTTGACTTTAGTTAATGTAGGAGGACCCTTTTATCAACATTAGAATAACTATAAAAAAATCTAAAGTGTTGAAAGTATCAAGGTGACATGTGGAATATTTTATCACCATATCCAAGTGGTTTAGTAGTCAAATTATTGGAGAATAATTTTTAAAAAATAAAGTAGGGTAGAGAGGTTAATGTCCAAACACTTAGTGGCATGCAAACCTTTTATTTTTCATTGAGTGATTGGTTGGCAATGCTTTTCAAAGACCAAATGTAAATTGGCTATGGGCATTCTTATGATGCTTTGAACTACCTAAAATGGTGAAGAAACATGTAAGTTATGGCCATTCAAAGTGAAAGGGGTAAAACATTTCATAAAAATTGGCTATGTTCACCTCTTTCTTGTTATCCATACAATTTCATTGCTATGAGCATACCCTTGTTGTTGCATAATAGTACATTACCTACCTCCATCCTTGGGATGATTTTTTACCCAAATCAAACATTCATCTCCCTTTAACATTCATAAAATCACCATAATGGTCTAGATGCATCATGTCCAATCAATTGGTCACCAAAAATCCCAAGAACATTCAACCCTAAACCTAAGTTTGCTAAACCCTAATTTGTTGAATATTATTGTCTAGTAGAATTGTGGGCACCAAATTTCGTTCCCGCTTTCCTTGTTCTCCTTGTTGAACTAACATTCTAATTATTTTTCTCAAAAATTTGGGCTTGTAGATCCTCTTTGGGAGGTAGTGATTAGGGTGCAAAATCTTGAATCTACTTCCTCCTCATGCTCTTCAAAGCTCCTTGAAGGTCTTGGTTGTTAGCTTTTCGATCTTGCTCCTAGTTTGGAAGCTTCCCTTGCTCCTGGTCATTGGCTCCTCTTGATCCTGGTTTGAGTTCTTATTGTTCCTAGTTCGTAGCTCCTTGTACCCTTAGGTTGTAGCTCTTATTGCTCCAGGTGAAAACTCCTCTTGCTCCTAGTTCACAACTCCTTGTGTTGCTGGTTTATAGCTGCTCTTAGTCCTAGTCAGAGTTCCTTTTGTTCTTGGTCTTTAGCTCTTTTTTATCCTAGTCTAATTCCTCTTGCTTTTGGTCTACAACTTTTCTTGATCTTGGTTGGAAATCCTTTTGCTCCTAGTTCATAGCTCCTTATACTCATGGTTAGCAAATCCTCTTGCTCTTGGGCTATAGCTCTTCTTGCTCCCAGTCTTCAATTCTTCTTGGTCATGGTCAAACTCCTCTTATTCTTGGTTTGTAACTTTTCTTATTCCTAGTTAAAGCTCCTTTTGCTCTTGGTTGGCAACTCTTCTTACTCCTAGTTGGCACCTTCTCTTGTTCCTAGTCATAACTCCTCTTACTCCTAGTTTGTAACTCTTCTTGCTCCTAGTCTATGGCTCCTCTTGGTCTTAGTCAAAGTTCCTCTTGTTCCTAGTTGGCAACTCCTCTTGCTCCTAGTCTTTAGCTACTTTTAGTCTTGGTCTAACTACTCTTACTCTTGGTTTGCAACTTTTTTTGCTCCTAGTCAAAGCTCTTCTTGCTTTCGGTTCGTAGTTCCTCTTACTCTTGGTCTACAACTTTTCTTATTCTTAGTCCAGCTCTTCGTGTTCTTGGTTCACAACTCCTTTTGCTCATGGTTGTGTTAGCTCTTCTTGTTTCTAGTCTATAGCTTTTCTTGCTTTTAGTCATAGCTCCTTTTACTCCTAGTCATTGGCTCTTTTAACTCTTAGTTTTGTAGCTCTTTTAAGTTTTTATTCCTTAGAGCTTTTAATATATTTAGGCAATTGTAGCACTTGGCCATGTAGCATTCATAAATGCATGGGTTGTTGCTACATTTCTTGGTTGATATGGTGTTGCATTGGTTATTGTAATGGTTGATGATGTAGTTAGTGCTACATTGGTTATTGCAACATTCATTGCTCCACTCAACACTGAATCATTTTGCTACATTTATTTATTTTATTATTACTCTTATTGTTGACTAGTACTTGTGATCCCCAAATTACATGTTGTTTCACTTATGTGTAAGCTTGCGGTGACAGCTACTTGGATGTTTTAATGCAATTGTCCTCTAGCTGCTTTTATTGTTGCAAGGGACCATTAGGCATCAAGGTGGTTTTGTCTTGCCTTTTAACCTCTTGCAAGGTTGCTCATTTTGTTGGGATTATGGTACTAGCTGAAAGGGACCATTGTGCATCAAAGGTGGCTTTGGCCTACCTCTTAGCCTCTCATAGGGTTGCCTGTTCTGCTAGGGTTGGGGTGTTAGCTACCTTCCTCAACCTATCATCCTCTTTTTGCTTCCTTTTTGCTTCTTTGGCTTCATCAATAGCTGCCTTGTCCATGGTTTTTTTCTTCAAGATAGTAAAATACACTTTAAAAGTGACACCACGTGATTGACAATAGTCTACTAATGGTTCTTTTACCTTTGGTATGTTTTATAGGTAAATGTGGCAACAATAGTAGATTGTGAATCCCCATTAACTCTTGTGTTGATTAAACTAAGTGGTTCTTGTTCCTTTTTATGTCCAAGCTTATGAAGCGCAACTGCCTCCTAGTCAATTGCCATGTCTTCCCCTTTAATATTTGATATGTTTTCATGTTTATCTCTTCTATCCTATCATCAACTTTTACAAGGTTGTGTGACATCCACGTAGTAGCATTGTTCCACTTCAAGTTTGTTAATAACGTTACATTCTTCAACCTTAATTTGTACTCTTGTTGTGTGTATATGAAGGTCTATGGCAATAAATTTTCTAATCCCTGGTTCATCTCCCTCAAGTTGTTCATCTGATTCTTCTTCTTCCCTTTCATGTTCATTTGTGACCACTATGTAAATGTTAAAAGGTCCAATCTTGTTGTCCATTGCTTTAGGGTTTAGATGGTATATGCCTATAACGTTAAATCTAGACCTAATGTTTTGTTCTATGATTGATTTGTCCAAGGCTTAATCAACCCACCTAGCTAAAGGTATATTATCAAGCTCCATGTAATTGCTCTTAGACATTGTAGCATCTTTTTCCTTTTTAAAAGTTGTTTTAAAAGGCTAAAAATAAGAAACATTGAAGGTTGTAGGGCTTGAAAGGTGTGAGCGAGGAGAATGACCATGTCCAATTCAAATTCATGTGCTTGTTTTATGGCCTCCAAAATAACATAACTACCATGCCCATCTAGAATTAACAAATGCATATTGGTAAGTGAAATTCCTCCCAGGACAGACCTCTTGAAAAGAGACAAAAACTCTTTGGAAAGAAATAAGGTCATCCATGTTTTTTTTGCATTGCCATGCAAGTTCTGGGCTTGTAGAGTTGAATGTAATCATTTCATAACTGCTCACCTTTGAAAATGTAAAACCCTAGTAATATATCCTTTGCTGCATTCATTACACAATTTATGGTTAGCCATTTTCGAGACTTAAGAATGATGTTGTAAACTATGTTCATCCCTCTTTTAGCCAAAACCCCTAGCTCTCGATTGTCAACTTGCTTGAACACTTGTTTTATCTAAATTCCATATATGGTCTAGGCTGTATTTGTGTTGGTCATACAATGTCTGCAGGTTGCTATAAAATGAATTACATGCAC
>Ga0209611_10011574_pt1 | contig 12664 bp, 9 predicted proteins | sample S1TSphgellanicum_3_FD_187693 | JGI IMG/M metagenome (GOLD analysis project Ga0209611, IMG submission 187693) | Host-associated microbial communities from peat moss isolated from Minnesota, USA - S1T2_Fc - Sphagnum magellanicum MG (SPAdes) (version 2) | ecosystem: Host-associated > Plants > Peat...
CCTTGCATGCGACTTTGTTAGCCAAGGCCTACCTAATATCATTGGATAAGCCCCATCTTCCTCCAATACCACATGGAAATCCACAATGGTAGAAACCCTTATTACAGTGATCACAACATTGCTAATGACTCCTTCTGGCCTAACAACTCGTTTGTTAACCATCTTTAAGGTTACTGAGGCTGGCCTATCAATTTTCAAGCCTAAGTACCTCATTGCCGGAATTGTCATCACATTAACTCTTGCCCCTCCATCCACCAACACTCCACGCAACATTGATCCATTACATTGCACATCAATGATCGGATCACATTCATGCTCAGTTGCTATGGCATTCAATGGTGTGGGCACCTTTGGGACTTTGGGTGTTGACAACCCTTTTCTCAACTCCCTTCGAGCCAATGGCACCATTGCCACCAACTCTCCAATGGTGATGTCTGCTTTCTGCGATCCCACATCCTTCACCACTGAATAAGGGCCAGAATCTCTAGAAATTGGGAAGTCTTGGAAGCCAAACCTCCGCCTACGACTCTTTTTCTTTTCTTTTGGGGCTCTCGCCATCTCCTTGAACCTCTTGACACTTGTGTCAGGATGAGTAGTGTCTTCCACCGGTCGTTTAGTTTGCGCCATGACATCCACCACATCCTCAGGGATTTGGAGGCTCTTCTCCAAACCCATCAAAGCCTTTTCTCGCCCTTCGCTTATTGGCTCAATTAAATGCACTTGAGCTTTGCCCTTCTCCTCTGCAAAAAACCTTCGAGTAGAAGAACTCGCATTCTCATTGGTAGCCAAGGCTGGCGAGTTTGGACATTCTCTTGAATAATGTCCCATCTCCCGACACTTGTAACATTGAATTGTTGACATGTCCCTCTCCACGTTTCTGCTCTTACTAGTCCTTGGTTGAAGTAGATGGAGGCTTAGCTCGTTCATTTCATTGATCATTTGCTCCATAGCCGACTCCATGCGGGAGCTCACTTCCGGATGCTTCCGCAGCTCTGGTTCAGTCGAGAATTGAACCGATTTCACCATGGATTGTGCAGTTGGTCGTGGAACTTCCTCCATGCTCACCTCCTTCTTTTCGGCCACCTCCGTTGCTTCATCGAACGTCGCCGCTTGTTTGTATCTCACTTGTTGTCGCAATTCTGACAATAGACCAATGGTGAAATGTTTTAGTACCAAGGCATTGACTCTAGTAAAAATTGGATCAGTTCCTTCATGACCTTGTGCCCTAAGACACCCTTGGAGTTTATTTTGTAATGTCATTGTCCTCTCCTTATACTCTCTTACTGACTCTAAAGCCCCCTGCTTTAGTTGACTCAGTTCAAGTATTAAGTTTTGGTAGACATTCTTCATAGAAAACTCCTTCACTAGAGCCTTAGTTATGTCAACCCATGATCCCTTCAACTCTTCTGTCTGTTGTTCAAACACTTCCAATCCATTGGGTCCCATGGGCCAATACTTCCAATCCAACACTTCCAATCCATTGGGTCCCATGGGCCAATAAAAGGAGCCTGTCACAAAAAAGAAAATCAAATATAATCTCCGGTGCATGAACTACGGATCGATCAGAATCAATCTGACTCAACACCATCCTTTGATACCACCCGGAATGAGTTAGGATCAGATTGGTACCAATTTCAAACATGACAAATTGTCAAACTACTGTTTATTGTATAAAATGGCAGCCTGACCAGTTGCGGGCCCTGATGATGGGCCAGAATAGACCAGCAGCCACCAATGCACCAGTTGGCCATTCTGTCCACTGGATGGTCTGCGTTCCTTCATTCGGCATTAGATGGGGTTCATCACGGTCCATTTCTTTTCGTTGCTAATCACTGTACTTTTTTTTGTTTGGTTTATTCTTTGTTGTTTTGTCCTGGACCTAACCTCACACATAGCTACCCTACTCACCTTCCTACCCTCATAAATATTGTACTAACCTTGGTAGTTTATTAATTATCCCCCATTAGCATAACTACCTTAATAATTAATTATCCTATCGACTTAACTACTATACTAACTATCTACCTTATTAACCTAGTTACCATGTTAATTACATACCCTATTGACCTATTCATTGTACTAACTACCTATTGACCTAGCTCCATTATTATTTAACAACCCTATATACACAACCACCTTATTGACATAAATACTCTATAAACCTAGTCACCTTGATAAGGTAACTTGTTTTATACGTACTAACTTGTCTATCTATCTACTTACCTTACTAGTGTAACTTTCTTTTTACCTACTAACTTGCCTACCTACATGTTTACCTATTTTAATAACCTATCTACCTTACTCCTTGAACTTCCTTTCTATTTACTAACTTGTGTATTAACCCAACTACTTACCTATATACCTATTTACCTATCTAGTAACTTATGTACCTTGTTCCTTGAATTTCCTTTTTACTTATTAACTTGCCTATTAACCCAACTACTTACTTATATACCTACTTACCTATGTTTTTTACATAGCCAAATACCTAACTAATTACCTACTCACTTTTCCCACCCTAAGCCCCTTAATCCTACCTATTGATTTATTAAGGTTCACCGTAGTTCATGGATGATGAACATAGGTCCCCATATGTAAGTATTACAAACAATTTATAATGGAAACAATGTCACAATTGCAGCCATTTTGGTTTAGTTAATTCATATTTTACTAAATTTTGTTAACTTAATTTATTTATGGAATGGACATTACAATACATCTTTTTATGTAATTATTATAAGTATGTACTATCGGATTATGGTTTAGGTTTAAGGTTGAGACACGTAAATTAGTTAGCAAGTTTTTCACAAATCCATAGTAATTAACTTAAATTATGATAAATTTTAGGGTTTAAACATATGTGAAATAATACAATTTCATTTTATATCTTTTTCAAAGAAAGTGGAAAAAATTAATTTAGAGAAATCACACAAAGGTAAAAAACATATCTTTTCTTTTGGTTTTTTACAAAATTTATTTGATTGTTCTTTAAGATTACGGTTTTCTTGGATTAGTAAATCTTTGTAGTTTAAAAGTTTTTTAATTTGTTTTTAAGTTTGTTCTTTTTTTTAAATTTTTTTGTTTTGCATTATATAATTTGTATACTTTGCATAGTTTTTTGGGTTTAAGGCATATATCATTAGGACTTTTTTTTGTTAAGTTTTGTATGGTTAGGGTTGTAATAAGGTTTATAAAAAAATATCATTTGGATTTTTAGGGTTATGCCTTATGATTTAATGTTTAGGAATTTGGTTCATATATATCAAGGCTTAAGGTTTATACTCTAAACTTTGTTCATTGTATTGATTTTTTTATTTTATCACTTGTTTAAATTTATAACATAATTATGAATCTCCTTTGTTTCCATATGTTCCATAGTTGTTAAAATGCAATATTTCCTAACCCACTTCTATTTAGATGTAATACCCATATCATATTATGATAATTCATTAACCATGAAACATAAAAATATTTTTTAAATATTTGATTCCCCACCAGAAATTCATGTTTTCAAAATTATTTATTCACCTTATAGTATGATATAACATATATAAAAATGAACACAATGCAGAATTGGTCAGATTGATGATACAGGGGGTTAGGGTTTAATGTAAAATTTACTACTTAATGTTAGAATTATGGTTTAGGTTTAAAATTTAAGACATATAAAATAATTAACATTTTTTTTACAAGTCTATAATAATTAAAATAAATCTAAGGTGCATTGTGAGCAAAATTTTTAAGGCTTAAAAATATGTAAAACAATGCAATGTCATTTTATATTTTTTTAAAGAAAGTGGAAAAACTTAACTTGGAAATATTACCAAATGGTAAGAAATATACCTTTTTTTACATTTCCCTAAATGTAATACCCATATTCAAATTCGTTTCAATATTACCTTTAAGTGATTTAGGTAACCTTAGGTGTAGAACCAACCCTAAATGTAATACCCACATGTTGGGTCATTTCAAAATCACTAATATGTAGTTTTGGGTGGCCTTTCAATGAAAACCAAAGCTTATATGCAATACCTACATGCAAGTTCATTTTGAAATAATTAATAGGTGATTTAAACAACCTTAGGTGAATAATCAACCCTAAATGCAATACCCACATGTAAGGTCATTTCAAAATAAGTGGTTTGGGTACCCAAAATATGTTTATTTATATACTTAAATTAATTTTATGACAATTAATTATCATGTATAATTATCTAAATAATGATTTGAATAACTTATTAACATAAAAAATCTAATTAAGATAATAAATTAAATATCAAGTTATTGATTTGATTTTTAGATCTAAATTTTAATTATTTGAATAATTATGGTTTAACTAAATAATTAGTAAATTAATGTTAAGAAATAAATGATTTTAAAAATATGATAATCAATCATTTACATTATCTAAAATATTTTTTTAGTAATTCCTTAATTATGACATTATTTGTTGATATTTAGATCAAATTATTTTGTCATATGAGTCCCACAAATATTACAATGGAAACCTATATGCAAATATGGCAAAAGATGTTTAAAATCAGCAACTATATACGATTACTATAATGGATGTTAAAAAAATCAATTACTAGACCTATATGCAAATACTACAATGGATGTAAAAAAAACAAGAACCTATTTACAAGAACTATATGCAAATATTACAATGGATGTAAAAAAACTAACAACTATTTACGAGACCTATATGTGAGTATTGCATATTCGAAATGGCCTTATAGAAATTATAACAGAAAGGATGTAGGTATTGCACAATGTTCATTTTGATCTTTGTAAACCCTAAACAAATTAATGTTACATATTCATATGGGTTTAATTAAGTTTTGATTTTTACATCGAAAGTACTAAGAAGATTATGAAAAAAAACGAATATATAATTAACCATATACCTATCAAACAAGTGTGACTAAAGGAAAATATTATATTGATAAAAGATGTGCAAATATGGGTGGATCAAAAAATGTTAAAGAACATAATGAAAAAAAAGGTTTTCTATAATATATCAAAGGACCAAAATTCAAAATTTGAATGGTCTAAAAAATGAAAGGGTTGAAAAAACCTAGCTGACTATAAAAATTGAAAACCCTAAACCATATCATTATCTATAGTCTTATGTTTAGCTCAATAAGAAGATGTTGCATTTTTAGCCCTTGTCGCATGACAAACAATGTACAGATGGCAGCATTGCATTTCAACCCAAACTGCATTTGCAACAAACTCTTCCTTTGTTGTGCCCTCAACCCTAAACACCCAAAAACCACCAAATTAAACCTTAACACCACTAAAGAAGAAGGCGATGGTAATAAGTTGCCATTACCTTCTTCATTGGAACAACACCACAGAAAAAAACGATGGCACGTTGCCACACCATCATCTTCTTCTCAAACGCAAAAAAGAAAGCCACATCGTTGTTTTTTTCTTCTTTTTCTCAAACACAGAAAAGAAGGCGACAACAACTTGTCGTCACCTTCTTTGTTCCAACAGCACCACAAAAAAAGCAATGATGCATTGCCATCATTTTTTTTTCTAACACAGAGAAGAAGGCAACAACAAAAAGCTGATGTTACCTTCTTTGTTTCAACACCACCATAGAAAAAGACGGTGGTAGCAAGTTGTCTTCACCTTTTTCACTACAACATCACCATAGAAAAGACGACAACACATTGCCATCGTCTTTTTCTTCTCTAACACAAATAACCAGGTAATAATAACAAGTTACCAATGCCATCTTTACTTCAACACCACCAGAGAAGAAGGTAATGGCAACAAGCTACCATCGCCTTCTTCGTTGCATAATGACGGCACATTGTCATCGTCTTCTTCTTCTCAAACACAAAGAAGACAAACACACAAAAAAAACAACAAAAAAAAACCAAAAAGAAAGGAGGGAGCTTACCTTCAAGCTCCCGCTCTGCCCTCTCATCTTTGGCTCCCGCTTCTACCCTCCTGCTTTTTTGCTTCCGTTTCAAGTGTTTTTTCCTAGCACCTTATTCTTCTCAAATAAAACACACACACACACACACAGAAAGGAAAAAAATACCATAGAGAAGAAAAAATATGCAAGTAAAGGAAGGAGCTTATCTTCAAACTCCTGCTCTACCCTTTCACTTTTGGCTCCTACTTCTACCCTCCCGCTTTTGCCCTCCTGCTTCTGCACTTCTATTTCCTACACTTTCTCCTAGCATCTTCTTCTTTTCAAGCAAAAAAAAAGAAAAAAAACACAAAGAAAAAAAAACCATAGAGAAGAAAAAAATGCAGAGAAAGGAAGGAGCTTACCTTTAAGCTCCCACTCTACCTTCTCATTTTTGGCTCCTACTTCTACCTTTTCGTTTCAAGCGCTTTTTCTTAGCATCTTTTTCTTCTCAAACAGAAGAAAAGGAAAAAAAACACAAAGAAAAAAAAAACCATAGAGAAGAAAAAAAATGTAGAAAAGGAGGGAGCTCACCTTTCTTCTCTTGATTTTGCATTTGGGATGAAGCACTCCTCTTGCCTTCTCCTCTCCACATTCCTTCAACGTTGAGCTCTTCGCCTTTTTCAAGCCTTGTGTCTACATCTCCTCAAAGCTTTGTGCTACTCATGTTCGGGAACTCTCCCGAACTTTTGAGATGGAATGAACGGGAAATGAAGTGAGGGAATTAGGAGGGGGGGAGGTAGGTAGGAGGGGAAAATTTTGAGGCTGAAAAGGAGGTTGAGAAATCCCTAAGGAGGGGAAGAGGATGTGTTCTTGGTTCATCCCCAAAATAACTTGAACGACCTCATCTTGAACTAGTGCACTAATGGTTGCTAGTTCACTCTAGCCCCATGATTTCAATCCAACGTGCATTTCTATAAATCCCAACTTCACTATCATTTTTTTCCATAACATCGCCCCTAGGAAAGATGATGATTGGAAAGAAACATGGACATCACAATCTTAGGCCGATGAAAATGAAGAGCTTGTTTGTTAACCAGAAAAGTGGTTGCCAAAGGACTTAGGAAAAAATGTTCGAATTCTTTCTATGTCATGTAATGTTACTTTTCACACTAATCTCATATACATTGGTTTAAACATCCTTCAAAGGTTGATGTCAAGGTAAGGTGTATGTTATTTCCAAATTCATCATATGTTTGCAAAAGTAATGTTTAACGTTTTTAGAAATGATAAATTAGAAAAAACTCTTTGCATTCTAAAATGTAAATTTAGATATGAAGGAATTAAGTGATCATTTGCATTGCTTATACATTATGACCATTTTTCCCACCTTGTTATATGTATCTTAAATTATTAATATTACATGTCTAAATTGTTTAAGTGGTAGTAATTTCACATCTTTTGTCACCTATTTAATTGGTTGGTTTTTAAAACCTAATATTTCACAATAATTTAGTTCAAAAATTAATCAAATTATTTGAATTTGGAACATTAACATTAGACATGTTTGAGAATCATTTGCTTATTGTTTACAACAGCATGATAAGCTTATATGTAAAAGTGATGGAAAACATAGTCAAAACTTGAAATAGATAAATAGATTCATTATTGATAAATGATGGTTTTTTTTGTGAATGTGTAGCTATTAAAACCTTTGGGAGGCCTTAATTCTATTGGTTGGTTATAGTTTTAGAGGTCTAATACTCTAGAGCTTGGTGGTTGAAGTTTCAAAATGCATGTATCAAAGGGTGAGGAATTTTGTAAATGCAAAAGTACAAGGCATGTGCAAAAACTTTTTTGAAAATGTCAAAGGGATGGCATTTTATAGTGTACCACATGGTGGGGGTTCACAAGAATTTTCAAGTTTTTTTGCTTCACAATGGCTTCAAACAAATGTAATCGATAAAAAGATTTAACAAGATTCAAAAATCTTGAATTCATTCAATTGACAAATGGAACAATTTGATGCAAATTTTACAGATTCTACTGACGAAAATGTCTATAATATGTTTGCATTTTTTGAAGGAGTACCCATCAATGATAAACAAGTAAGTTTAACATGTGTAGAATGTGAAAGTACAATTAGGAAGAATATTTGGACTATCACAATTGTAGTTTTTCTAAATAACAAATGAACTTAAAATGTAAAACCATATTCAACAATGACATTATTAAAATGTAAATTATCCATGTTGTAATAAAATTTAATGAGAATCATATTAAAAATATGGCTAAATTCTAAGAAAACAATGGATTCATAATGAACTTTTGAAATGATAACATTAATTTTATCACACATGTAACATGAAAATGTAGACTCAGAAAATGTCTTATAATAACATGAAAAAATAATAAAAAATAAATCATCATCTAATGAAAAATTAAAAAATAGGATGGATTGAAACTTTTTCAAAACAAAAAAAAGAGTTTAAGGATTGTAAAATGCCATGATTTTCATCATTTTTTATGATTTATAATCCATTTCAAATTGAAATGTTCAAATTTGCCCATTAAGTTTTGGACTAACCACATGTCTAAAGATATCAAAAAGGTGGTATACTAATTTTTTAATCAAAAACATAACACTATAGCATTTCTAGTTTGATAATTATTTTAACTATAAGAATTTTAGTTTGTGTGACATGTAAAGCCTCAAAATGTCAAAAGTGAGTCTCCTAACCATGCTTTACCCTATAGGTTAAACCAAGGGTTGGAAATTGTGTTATAGCTTTCTTAATTTCAATCCAAATGAAATATTTGAAATAAAGCAGTTGATAATAACGAGGAATAAATAATTATCCTTTTGAAATGATTACAATGAAAAATTGGTTTTTAAAAAGGACATAAAACAATTACCTCATTTGCTAAGTATTACCCATACCTAACACACAAGTATTCTAATACTATAAGCATGTTTTAGATGAAAATATGATTTGGTCATTATGTTGATGTTTGCAGAAATGTTATGAGTTTCGACCACTGTCAAAATTAAGGTGATCACACTATAATATAATATGAAATCTATTGTATGGTCATGATTAGTTGATAAACCAAGTGTATCATTTTTTTAAAATGTAATTAATTATGGATCGTGGCACATGTGTAGGGGATTATTGTGCCCTTTGCTTCATCAAAACATTTGTCATCTAAAAACAACTATAAGGTTGAAAATGCTAATCATTTGACAATATGCAAACCACCTACCAACGACCACCCTTCCTATTTTCTAATATTGCGATGTTTACAAATATTTTTGGAGGAAAAATAAATTTAAGTTTCATGCTTTCCATTATTTATTTGCAAAGAAGAAAAAAATAAAATAAAACCATGTTATGAACATCTTCATAACACCATCCAAACTATGTGAACATTTTGTTTTAAATAAATTTATGTTTGGTAAAGGTTTAGTCGACGTAAAAAATAATGCCCATTTGTTCCAATATCATTTTTGTTTTACATACCAATTTTGGTTTTGGTGTTTAATTTTAATTTTAAATTTTCATGATTTGGTTTGCTAGAAATTGACATTACTTCCGGTGTTACCAACTTTTGAGGTGGATTTGACTTCACATGTTAAAAATGTGATCATGTTGTTGGAAAAGGTGCCTATCATTGGTTTGGTTGAAATGGGTGGTATTGGAAAGACCATTTTGAGCAAGAAGGTATTTCATTCGATCCATAATCAATATGAAAAATCTAGCTTCTTGGAAAATGTGGGATCAAGAAATGTGAAGGATGTTTTGAAAAAAGTTTTACATGATCTGTTTGGAAAGAAATTGCACAAAGATGAAGATGTGGATGAAGATGATTTTCAACTTATTACACAATGCTTAATCACCAAAAAAACATTGGTGGTCATTAATGATGTTCATGCAATTATGAACCTTGTTGCTTTGCAAGTTTTTGTAGTTATTTCAAAAATTGAAAGCAAGAGTAAAGTAATTGCGAATTGTTGAAATTTGGAAATCTAGAAAGCCCATCTAAGTGAAGATGGGAAAGTGGAGATGCCTTTACTCAATGATGTGTAAGCAAGAGAACTTTTCATGTTCCATGCATTTGGAGGGGCAAACTATGTGCCATATGATTTTTAAGTGATTTTTGAGAAAGCAGCGGTAGCTTGTGATGGGTTACTTGTGAAGCTTGAAGTCTTGGGAATCTTTTTGAAGAAACAATGTGATATCGAGATTTGGATACAAACTTTAAACAAACTTCATGAAATGTCTTCAACCTTCAAAACGAATGAAGATCATCTCAATTCTACATTTTGGATTATGTATGACAACTTACTAGAGGAAGAAAATGATATGTTTTTGGACATACCTCGCTTCTTTTGTGACGATTTTTTTGTTGAAAATGGCTTGAAAATCACTCTTGTTATATGAATATGCGATCAAGATGGTTAATTAAACCTTGAGGCTAAAGGTTTCGTCAATATTACAAAAAATAGAATTATAATCATGCATCAACAATTACGAAACGTCGATCGACTAATCGTCTAGGGTGCGAAACGAAATAGATCATGGGACCTAAAAAAACCACTTTATTTATTTTCACATCAAAATGAGGTTGTTATTCATTTATAGATGATAAACACCATGTTATATAGTAAATTTATGTTTGATATGCAAATAGGAACTTGAGAATAATCTTGTTTAATAATCTATTGCATGATAGTTATTTATTGCATTCATACATGACACATATCGACTTTAATGTTTTATGATGTGATAGGTGGACATCAACTCTTTGGAGGGCATGTCATTATTAAGGTGTGAAAAAGTACTTTCATTATTGCACAAAAACAATACGAAGTTTCCGAATTTGAAATTGCTTAACATGAAAAAAGCTTCATCAAATGTTGTGAGAAATTGCATTAAAAAAAAAAATTCAACAAATTGAAATGGATTTCTTTACAAGCATCAAATATTCAAAAGCTGCCTAATGACTTGGTAAATTATTCACATTTGCATGTGCTGGATTTGGTTGGATGCCAATATTTTGAACAACTTCCAAATTTCATTGGAAACAAATTGGTTCAATTGCAAGAATTTGATTTATCTAATTGTTCAAAGTTGGAAAGTTTGCCTGATGGAATTGGGGGGATGTTAAACCTCCAACACCTTTCAATGAAAAATTGTGTGAAATTACAAAAATTACCGACATCAATTAGTCAAATGAATAATCTTTGCAAATTTGATTTGTCACGTTGTTTGAATGTACAAAAACTACCAACTTCAATTGGCTCATTGATTGCTCTTTGTGAGCTCATCTATCAAAATGTTCAAAATTGCAAGAACTACATACTTTTATTGGCCAATTAAATGTTCTTGAATATTGGAACATATCATGGTGTAAAGGGTTACATGATTACCTACTACTATTGGTAATTTACATGCTCTCTAGAAGTTTGATTTGCCAAATTGTTTTAAAATCCAAGACCTACCTACATCAATTGACGAATTAATCAATATTCAAATTTTCAATCTATCAAGGTGTTCCGCATTATATGAACTTCTTATATCTATTTGACAATTGATTGCCTTTCAAAAGTTTGATTTATCACAATGCTCCAACTTACTTGAACTACTCACATCTATTGGACAATTAATTGCCCTTCAAAAACTCAATTTGTTAAGTTGTTCACAATTACAAAAACTACTTATATCTATTGAACATTTGATTGCTCTTCAAAAGTTTGATGTGTCAAGATGTGTTGAATTGCAACCACTACTTGTATTTATTGTTTATTATCTAACCTCCAAAAACTTAATTTGTAGGGTGTTTTAAATTGCAAGAACTACCCATATCCATTTGTCAATTGGACTCGTTAAAAGAGCTCAATTTGTCATATTGTTCTACATTACACGAATTGCCAAATGATCCTATGGGCAAATTGAATGTTCTTTAATGTTTAGACTTGTTTGGATGCTTTGGGTTACAATAATTGCCAGCTGTAATTCTTGGACAATTGAATATGCTCCAAGAGTTGGACATGTATGGTTGTTATGGGTTGCAAGAACTACTTAAATCTATTGTGTAGTTGATTGTTCTTAAAAAACTCAATTTACATGGGTGCATTAAGTTGCAAAACCTACCTACATCTATTGGCCTAGTATGCACCCTTCAAAATTTCAATTTATCAAATTGTATTGAATTGAAAAAACTACCTACATCTATTGGCTGATTGAGTCTTAGGTTTATAGAGTATTAATGTCAATAAGGTGGTTGTGTATATAGGGTTATTAAATAATAATGGAGCTAGGTCAATAGGTAGTTAGTACAATGAATAGGTCAATAGGGTATGTAATTAACATGGTAGCTAGGTTAATAAGGTAGATAGTTAGTATAGTAGTTAGGTCGATAGGATAATTAATTATTAAGGTAGTTATGCTAATGGGGGATAATTAATAAACTACCAAGGTTAGTACAATATTTATGAGGGTAGGAAGGTGAGTAGGGTAACTATGTGTGAGGTCAGGTCCAGGACAAAACAACAAAGAACAAACCAAACAAAAAAAAGTACAGTGATCAGCAACGAAAAGAAATGGACCGTGATGAACCCCATCTAATGCCGAATGAAGGAACGCAGACCATCCAGTGGACAGAATGGCCAACTGGTGCATTGGTGGCTGCTGGTTTATTCTGGCCCATCATCAGGGCCCGCAACTGGTCAGGCTGCCATTTTATACAATAAACAGTAGTTTGACAATTTGTCATGTTTGAAATTGGTACCAA
>Ga0209611_10011575_pt1 | contig 12663 bp, 2 predicted proteins | sample S1TSphgellanicum_3_FD_187693 | JGI IMG/M metagenome (GOLD analysis project Ga0209611, IMG submission 187693) | Host-associated microbial communities from peat moss isolated from Minnesota, USA - S1T2_Fc - Sphagnum magellanicum MG (SPAdes) (version 2) | ecosystem: Host-associated > Plants > Peat...
GCATAGAAGTCAAATTGATTAAAATATGATTGGAATCGTGTCCAATGTTCTATTCAAGCTAGTGATTGACTATAGTTGAATGCACATTAATTAATCATGTATACCCCCTATAATCATGACAAGATGATCTTCACTATTGAAGAAGGCTAATATGCAACACACATAAATATGGGTATACACTTTTCCTTATTATGCAACACATCAATTTTCAAAATCTCCTATGTAGGAAATAATGGAACCCCATTCCAAGTCCCAAAAAGGATAACATCAAACTTTAAAAAAATTGTTTGTCTAAAGTGAGGTGAACATCAACATCCTCCATAGCCCAAGATTAGCAAATTGGCCTACTTTAATTTTTTTATAAAAAATGTCTAACATCATAATCCTTGTTTTTCATGTATTTGGAATAGTAAATTGTTGACAACCGTGGCACCTTAAACGAGTTTCAATTTGATAGTCATTGCTTAAAGCCATTAAAAAAATCTAATTTTTGCATGTCCTCCTTACGCCCAAAACATATGCCACATTAATAAATGGTATATTGAATTTCTATTTAAAAATAAGGAAGACATTATTGTTGGGTGGGAATAGATTCCAGTGGTGGATGAAACTTTTAATAATTGGTTGGTCAAAATCCTTTAAGGTGTGCCACCCAGGATGAAAAGGACCTAGTCTTTATTTTAGTCCTTTTTTACCCTACATTTTGATCCCCATAAAAAATAATGAATTAAAAAGTGTCAAATATTTCATAACTTCCATAGTTTAGACCATTACAATTTTAGATTCCATCATAATCTTCCATAAATGTGTCATTACATGGTAAAAATGACTAGGTAAAAATGATTGAGCATTGTGACAAGACTTTGGTACACTTAAAAAAATTTGGACCCTATTGATGCTTACTAGTGATACACACAAGGGAACATATTTGCTAGTTGGGGCCTAGATTTATTTATGTTTCCATTTTCAAATCCATTGAATTTATTTAAGTTATAGCATGTGGGGTGAAAATAATGTTAATTCCCATGTTTAATTTAGAATGAAAAAAAAAAAGTAATTAATCCAAGTTGGAATTTAAATGGTGATTGTATGAACCATGGGTGAACCACAATTTTCATAAAACACACCACAATGTAGACTTGGAGAAGAACTGTCATTTTTTTTCCTATACTATATATTATGGGATTATGGGGTGCATCAAAATGGTAAAAATTTCCAAGAATCCTAAACTCCCAAAAGGCGAACTATAAAATTCTTGTTTTGGCAAGTTATTAATCTCACGACTTTATGGGTTCATGATCCTTACATACAAGCTTTATTTGAAAATCTCTCAAAGGAAAGTTGTAGCGTTTGAAGAGACTTTCCAATTTCATATGACATGCTTAATTAAAAGGTGATTTAATCCCTTTTTTTCACCTTTAGTGGTTGGGCGTTAAATTGCCAATTGACTCATGACTATTTTTTTACCATAACTTTTATTTCATAACTCCAAATGAAAAATGTGAACCCACTTTTGATAAAAACATTTCACAACATTTCCAATGGCATATTGAATGTTTAATTTGGACATCATATGTCATTTGAACTTTTGTTTTAAAAATTTAAGACTCTTATAGAACTACAACTCCCAAAATGCTTTTCACTTGAAAGTATTGATGACGATGAACTTAGAGCTTGTTGATGTTGTGTTCACAACAAAAAAACAACCAAAAACAAAAAAATAACAAGGTCAAGCTAAAAACTTTCCGTCACATTTGTAACACATTATAAACAAAATATGATATAATGATTAGTTTAGAGTTAATTACAACCATGTTTGTAAGCAAAAAAAAAAAATTAAACTAAAAAAAAAACTAAATGATAACAAGCTTAAAACTCATTGTCACCCTTGTAACATAACCAAATAAAACACCTCAATGATGTTAAATTCATAATGTGTTGTCATGGTGCTTGTAGCAAATAAGCAAAAAAAATTACAACAATAATGACCTTGGAGCTCATTGTCACCATTGCAAGAGAACAAAAACTAAACAAAAACTAAATATAATGTTGACTACCTGAAAGCATTACATTGCCCTTGTCTCACAAAAAAACATAAAACAAAAACAAAACACATGACAACAAGCTTGAAACTTGATGCCACTCATGCAACATAAATTTATTAAAAAAAAACAAAGAATGATGATGACAAGCTTTGAGGAGTTGCCACCACACTTGCAACAAAGAAAACAAACACAAAACAATGACCTTTCAAGTTTTAAAAACACAAAAAGGTCACTGTAAGCTTACCTTTAATGGAACCTACAATGGAGGGGTGCCTACTAGGTAGCTTTAAATGTTGCTTGAAACTCATATGACTTACACAAGGGCAAGCCAAAGAGGAAGCCTTAGGTTGTTCTAAAGTTTTGCACAAAAGCTTGAAAAAACACAAAAAATAAATGATGATGAACTTCAAGCTATACATATTTGAAAATGCAATGAAGGTGCACATGTTCTTTTGGAAGTGAAGTTAGGTGATGGAGGAGGTAGAATTTAGCTCGGAAATGCATATAAACAAACCTATAAAAATGCAATATGTATATGAACGACAATATTGCAAGGTAGGTTGGTAATTGTGAGCAAGTAAATAAATAAGTAGTTATAGTTAGGTAAGTAAATCCTCATGAGCAAGTAGATAGGTAGGTAGTCATGGGCAACAATATTTTCCTATAAGATTACTCAAAAGCTTTAAACTTCATTAGCCACTCATTTGCTAAATAAGGGTATCCAACAAAACCCAAAGCAAACTGAAAATTGGATGGTGCAATTGGTCATGGGCCTTGTGGGCTTTAGGCATCTCTTGCAATAAAACAATTACAATAGACAACCTAAAATTACCTTGGAAAAAGAAGTAGAAAAATAAATAAAAGAAAGTTAACATCCAACTTTCTATTTCAATGTGCACTAATAAAGTTGCATCCCTAGTTTGTTAGGAGTTTCATTAATCATTTAGATGATATCATCAATGATTCATTAGATTATAAATCTAGTGAATTCACCACATTTCTTGGCGATTGGCCATGGGTTGGTATGAACATGTGAATTCACTTGGAATTAATCAAAAGAGAAATCGCCACATGATATTTATTATTTAAATTAAATTAATTTTTTGAATCATTTAATGATTAGTTTAATATTAATTCGAATTTTGATTTTGTGTATTTAAAAAATCATTTTATTCACATATGGTCAACATACACTGTTGACCACATGAAAGTTTTAACAATGTTTGAACATTGAATTAAAAGCTGATAGCTCATTGCCTTTGCCATCCAATCACCTCATTTGACATGATACAAGTGGGGTGGTGATTGATTTATATTCATTATGTTGTTTATTACAAATGTTTTGTAAAAAATCAATTATTATTATTTTTCTCATACTATGTCCAAATGAAAAAAAAACCTTCAATTTAGAAGATTTTCCCAAGATTTACACATCATTCATATTTTAAAGGAAAAATAACTATTTAATTTAATTGAAAATGCTGAATCATGCAATTTAATACATTTCAACAATGATGTTTTGAATATTGTTTCTTTTTAAAAAATTATTATCTTTTTCACACTTTGTCCAAATGAAAAACATTAAAAATTCCAAGATGTACACATCTTTAATATTTTAAGGAAAAAGTGACTACTTAATATGACTAAATACAATTGAAATTTGCAATATCTAACATTTCAACAATGGTGTCTTGAAGATTTATTTTCTTTAATCATTATTATCTTTCTCAAACTTTCTCCAAATGAAAAAAAATAAAATTCATTCTATATGTATTTCAAGATTTTCACACATATAAGTTTTTTAAGAAAAGAAAAATCAAGTAATTTGATTGAAAATGCATTTGAATTTTTTTTACATAATCCATTTCAACAATATGTTTTGAAGGATTTTTTTTTTCAAATAACATAAATTGTGAATAAGCCTATTAAAAAACAACATTGATTTTTTGTTTCAAAAAATAGTTGAATGTATATGATCATATATATAATATGAATATTATATCCCTCCACATTTTAAACATATTTTTATCAATATAAATTCTATAATTATTTTTTAATTTTAATATAATTATTTAACAATTACCCTAATGTGTAATATTTAAGTTATTAACAGACATAATATTATGTGATTTGAAACTACTTGATAATGATATATGATGCTATAAACATCATGTAAATTATTATTATTTTACACACACAAATTTTTTTCAATATCATAATTTTTCATCTTTTTAAAGGTTTTTGTAATTTTCTAAAATGACACTTAATACAAATTATAACTTTTAAAAACTAATTGTATGACCAAAAGTTTTGATAAAGAATATAATATAATATAATATGAAATATAAAATGATAAATTACAATATTTTAAAAATACATGTTGACAATAATTTGAATAACAGAAAAATGAACTCTAGAATAAATTTTATTTTGAATTAAGGGTAAACGATTTTATCATTTAATTTTAACTATATATGGAGAAATTTTAATTATGAATTTATACACATATAATGTTTTTGGTGTTATAAATTGCATAATGTTTTTTTATTTTGAATAAAAAATTCATCTATTTCTTGGAAAGGTTTTTTCATTCATGAAAATAAATTTAATACAAACTATAACATGTTTTTAAAGTTGTATGAATACCAAACCTCTTAATAAACTAATAAATACAAATGTTTAATAAATGCTTACATTCAATAACTATATATCTTTTTTTTACTGATTTGTAAATAATTTGAATAACAAAAAAATGAATCTTAATGAACTAAACATCAATGATTTCACCAATGTTGAAATTGCACTTGGCTAAAATAGTAGTTAGTGAACTCATTTCACTTTTAAAACATTGTAATGAAATGGGTTGGTGAATTAGACCCATGTTTCTTGGTAGTGGTGGGACACTACATATGTGTAAAACCAACACAAGGGATTTTTAAAAAACAACTTTGTAATCCAAAAAAAATTGTATTTGTTTATAAAAAGGGGGTGGTCAAGAATATAAAAAACCTAGATTACAAAAAAAAATACAATAACAAGGGTGTTTATGGAGATACAAGTAATGTTCAGGCTCATGTGACAACTTGCATTTGTCACCTTTCAACAATAATTTGTACAAACCAGCATTAGACATAAAATCTTTGTGATAAATAGGTTTATGTTCTAAATGACCAGCTTGGTGTTAGGGCACTTAATACTTGAGTCCTTAAGACCACCAAGTGTGAATGCACCCTTTGGAAGCTTACCTTACAAATAACCTGAAAATGCCAACACTTGTAGTCTCAATGTTTGGTAGGTTCTCATTTTGGTTACCAAGTATGTGAACCCCATGTTCAAAATTTTAAATTTTTTTTCAGAAAATCAAAAAATGGAATCGACGATTGTACTCTAGCTAGAACTGGACCTGGAAATGGAACCGGCCCCAAAACCTGATGTATCCAGGTTCTGGTTTTGGAATGTTTTTATTTTAAAAAATTATTTTCATTTTTATTTCTTTTTGTAAAGAAAATTTGTCTATTTGGGGTAAGACATGTTGCTAGTTTAAGAAGAAAAAAATTCAAGGTTTTGAATAAAAATAACGACATTTTTTTGAATAATAATTTGGGGGTGGTGTCGAGTGGGTTGGGCTTTAGACATGTAATTTTAATTTTCAAACATGATTTAATTATGTAATATATTTTTTAAATTAAAAAGAAATGTGAGTTCAGATGTGTAGTTGATATAGGTGGTATCATTTTATTGGTTGTATAACACTAGTAACAAGGGGAAAAAAAAAAAAAAATCGTTTTTGAGCAATTTGTAGGTAGGTAGAATTGGATCCAATTTAGAACCAAACCCACCTAGGGATTTTTTTAAAAACTCAGAACTAGGGGGTCTTGAATTTTGAAGAATTAGGTCCAAAACAACTAGATCAAAGGTTCTATTCAATTTTTTAAAAAAATCCTTGAGCTGAAACCCATGGTTAATTCAACCCAAGGTTATTCCAACTCAAGGTTCTCTTGAAAAGTGAAAACCAACCAATATTGATATATACCTAATATGGAGATTGGTAGAAAATTGGTATAAGACAAATATTATCTCCTACCAAACTGGTAAAGTCTTTGCTACCCATGTTGATATTAGGTGCAAAGCTCTATATACAAACTAGACCAACACTAGTTTTCATCAACGAAGCTTCGGGTATGAATAGGCACTTTGGATGAAAACATAATCGAGAGATTCGAAATTTGAGGGCAAAAATACACATAAAGCATACAAGGAGGAACTAAACTGGATTTTGCAATAAATTTGATAATAAAATTAGTTCAAACCTTTTTTTTAAAAAATCCTTTCATTATTTTGCATCCTGGATACTATGTGATTTCCTTGTTGTATTTAATTATTCAAATCCTATGCAATAAGTATGTAGTCAAGGCATGTTCAACATGACATTTGATACCAAATTTTTAATAAATTTTGCCAACTTTGCAATGAAAAAGAAGGGAATGAGTGTCAAAGTATCTTTTTGGGCAAAAATCACCCCAAGGCAACATAGTTTTCTGAAAATGAAATATTCTTGTATTGTAAATTTTTTTTTCCAAAAAACCACCTAAAAATGATAAAAAAGGTTTTTCTTTTTATTTTGGAGAGGGCATTGCTACATTTTTGGCTATTGATTACAATTTTAAGAGTTCCTTGAAATAAGGTCTCTATTTAAGTCAAAAACTGCCTAGGGATGCTTGTTGGCTTGGTTCCATAACAAAATTGAGAAAAAAAAACATTGATGAGAACCAAATGAAGGACTAAACCCTAGTTCCTCCTCCCTTCCTTTCTGGATAACTTGAATGTGGCCATTCAAATCTAGAGCTAAATAGGTCACGCATGATATCCTCGATATTTGTTGGATACTGGCTCTTTAGATACTCACATTTCAATGAATTAAATTCCAATTTGATTTTAAAGAAATTAACACCGAACCTTCTTGGTTGTAATTTTCTTGCCAGTAAATTTTCACCAGCATCTATGGTAGAACTGCTCATCACCGATCACTACTCTATCACTGAACATGTCTTTAAATCTTCCTCTTTTGTACTTCATTTTAAGTGATTTAAAATGTCAGGGGAGTGTTACCTCAACTGCTAGAAATCATCTTTGAAGTGAAAAGGAAAAGGAAAATGAAAAAAATAACAAGAAGAAAAATAAGTTTTCCAACTTACAAAATGTGTGATTTTTTTTTGTTTTTTGGACCCTTTGTATTTTCAAGGCTTCTAACTTTCACATTTCTTGTTCATTTTAAACGATTTAAAGTGTTATAGGAGTGGCACATTCAGTTCTACAAATCATCTTTCAACTCTCATACAAACAAAGCAACATACAAAGAATTTTTTAGGTGTTCGAGAAACATCTTTGTAGCGTTGGGTGGTTTGATTTTTAAAATTCTTGACCCCCTCTACTTTTGGGGGCTGTAATTTTCTCAATTCTAGTTTGTTTTTGACGATTGTTAATGCACTAGATGCATCAATAGGAGGGATTCAAGTTTTATTTGGACACCAAAAACAATGGAGTCCTCCCCTTGGATCCAGCCTGCCCTGAGTGCTTAAGTGTTTGCTCACCAGCTGTTCGACCCAAGGACCCATTTCTATTATAATATATTATATTATATTATGGGGTCATGGTTACAGGATTTTGAACTAGAACATTCTCTCCTCCACAAATACCTATTTCACCAACGCTGGGTTTTCACAAGACTTCTGACTAGAATTCTGTGAGAAAGAATTGGTCTTTTGCCAGGCTTGGAGAAAATTTCAGCTTCCCTTTTGCTGGGTAGAATTACAAAATGATGGGTGGAAAGACGGAAGGTATTTTGCACCTGAAAAGACATCCTTCACATTGGAAATACTCATTGCACGCTTATCTTGCACAAATGTTTGAGAGATGTATATATTATTACGTGACCTCTGAACTAGGAACAATGAACCCTAAACCCATCATTCATAAAGCACAAGCTCGAACTCCCTTTGTTAATATCTATAAGTTATAAAGCATATTTGCACATCCTTATGTGTGACACAACATTTCGCTGTACTGTAATGTACATATCCCCTGTAATGCACTCCTTCCCACAAAATGAGGGTGAGAATGCATCATGTCGCATGCAATTAGAAGATGTACCCATTTCTATATGCATACGAATGCCCTGAGTGGAGAGCATTCTTTAATTTGAAGCCCTGAACCTGAGGCCGTCTCTTTATGCACAAATATATAAAGTTTGATAAAATTGCTGAAAAAAGTAGACACCCACAAGAAAAAGTGACATATATTATATATATTATATATATATAGAGGTTGGAAAAGAGATGAACTAGAATACAAAAATAAAAATTAAATACAAAAAGAAAGATTCATGATGCAATCATACATACAGAAGAATGTTGCCATTTTGATGATTCCATAAAAGGATTGAACACAATCTCGGCATCACATGAACCACTACACAATACAAATTTACACGTTACAACACATTCCAAATGTTGCATGACATTGTTCACCTAAATTGTCTCATAACCACATATGAAGCCATCAAGCATCTGGGTAAATAAACACTTGTATATGCTCACTGAATTCAAAGCTTGAAGGGGGATTAGTGTATTCTTCAAGTTCTAGTCCTGAAAATCAATACCAGTTCAGATCTGGTTCTTACAAACCATAACCAAAGTTGATGCTTCTCACCCACCAAAGTGCATACCCTCATAACACTGGACTAAAAGCTGTTGGAGTTTTCTGTAGTTGTACATAGTTGTTATTTTTTTGGTTGGAACACAATTTAGTGTGAATTCAGTTTGTATTGTAGGCAACGTGTCTTGACTTTGTTAGCTTTGATAGAGTTCAGAAAACAGTCTGGTAATGCACAACAGATCTACCATCATCAGGCCGTGCTCTAGTTATTTAGCTCTATTATGAAATTTGATAATTGTTTTGATTCATGACTGGTTTTTCTGCACACATTTTGTTTGTTTGTTTGCTTGTTTTGTTTGTTGTATTCAGCTCTTTTGATGGGTTAGTTCATCAACCAGGAAGCACGTGTTTTTGTTGACAGGTTGAAATTCTTTGTGACATGAATTTTACATGTGATTTTGTTTGCAATGAATGTTATGGTGCAAAAACAAGCATGTTATTTTAATAGCATGTAGAGAGGGTTCTGGTTCTGGTGAGCTTTGAGCTTTCTGGTTTACCCCCTTTCCTGTCTGGTATAAAATGATTGATTGTCTCCAGGCCAAGGAAACCCACCCTTGTCAGATCTAGGTTTGCAAACCATCCGAGCTGAGAAGGTGGGTTTCCTTTGCTAAACTCTTCTTGGGTTGTGCTTTCAAGTTCCAAGCACCATGAAGGATGAATGGTAATTAAGTGGTCATAAAACAGTTTTTTTGTTGGGTTTCTGTTCCTGAGTTAACCATGGTGGTTAGCTTAGTTGCTTTTTCTTTTTCCGACCTACCTACTAACAACCCACCAACCCACCAGTGGGTTGTTAGTAGGTAGGTAGTAAAAACAGCCGTCACTTTGTACAAACCATTTACTTACCTAGTAATTACCTATTTTCCTACCTATCTACCTATATATGAGATCCACCGAACCAGGATGCTTCAGATTGCACATTCTTGGTCTCTTTGGAAAGCTCTTGAGGAGGAGGTTTGCATGGGCTTCGTTCCATGACATTTGGATTTGCAGTGCAAAAGTTCTTGAATATTGAATGATTTCTTCACTGAAAATTAAATTAAATCAGAGCTGAAAATTCTTCACGGAGGAATTGGAATGTGCCTTTGGTGTTGTCGGAAAGATTTTGATGAGCAGGATTTAATGGAATTTATTGCATAAGATTTGGATTCAGAATGTGGGAGATATTGAATTTCAAGTGATTTTTGTTGCTGAAAATTCAAATAAATTCTCAAAAAAACCAAGTTTTGGAAGGAAAAATCAGTTGAGGACGTGGTAACACTTGGGCCAATGGGCACGGGCCACACTGGTAGTCAATGAAAATAAGCAATTTTTTTAGTGACTTTTTGAAGACCACTATTTGATATATGATGTGCAATGAGTCTCTTTGAGGAAAATTTTCATCACTTGGTGACTCAAATAAGTTAAAAAGAATATGTTGTCACATATTCAAGGAAGCAATAGTCAAAATTTTGAAAAAAAAAGTGGGTAAATCTTCTCCCCATTTCAATTGATTGTTTTATAGGGGGTAGTTTGTCACTAGGAATCTATTGTTTGGACAAGTCTAACATTAATTGTTGCAAGTTAACATTAGATACTTATTGGGCCATTGCCAATTGTTGTTACATTAGAAAATTTCAAAGAAAATCTTGATCATGTGCATATTCAAGCAATGGTTTTTTCTCACATTTTGAAAACCTATTGACTAGCTACATCATAGTGGGAGCCCAAGTGGTCACAATAATGCATTAGGGTCAAGAAAATTTTACTCGACCTCACATTGTTTAATGTGTTATTAAAAAACACAAATTTTTCTTTCATTTGACATATGGCAAAATACGAGATTGGTTCCTAACTAATGACATTTGAACTTCGCATGTACATGGTCAAAAACCAACACTAGATGCATAATGTCCTATAGATTAAGAAACATTACATGAAGGAATGGAACTCTAGCTTTGGGAACACTACCTACATAATATAGGCTAGTAATATTCAAGCTGAAACTAAAAAATTGAATTTAAAACCAATATCCAAAAAAGTCGTATTGAAGACAAATTGATCAACCAAATATTATTTACACATAGGGTTGGCAACTTGGCATCCCAATTGCCACTAGAACATACAATGAACATTCCATTAATATCAAATTGAGCAAACAAACGACACCAAAACATATATCCCGGCCCTTTCAAAAGACAAAATCAACATTTTCCACAATCCCATGTGCATTTCCAATCAGTTGCAAAATACATAAAAACAACCAATGAATTGAAATTCACAATTTTATAGTCTATTATAGTCTGTCTATCCATAGTCAACAACTATAAGTAGTTATGTGTAACAGTGTTCCAAATTGTTACGTTACAACATCTTCATTTCAAATGCAAGATTCTTGCATTCAATCATTAATGGAAACCTTAAATGGGAAGTTTTTTATAAATATAGAATTTCTAAGCATGCATAAAGATAACTAGGTTGACGTAGGCGGGTGTAAAACATAAATTATCCCACCAATGGGTCCTTCATAGGTTATCCTGTTTGGAAATTCCACATGCAAAACTGCACCATATGATTCTGGGCACATGAATAGACCTGCATTAGACCAGTTACTATGCATGCTTTGCACAAGTAGACAACTAGCATAAGGAGTGAACATACCATATATTTCTCTGTCCTTGTTGGGGAGGAGAGCCAAAATGAACATCGGGTGATGGCAGCTCAGTAAACTGAACATTCTTCTCACACATTCATCAGGTGGAAAGTGCTTGTTCTACGGCTCCTTTTCAATAGCTTTTGGATCTGAAATTCTCTGGAACACAGCATTTGGCAAGAGCAGGCTTCAGATTGTAGTTGTGACTGGACTAGCTGCCTCTCTAGACAGAAAATAAGGTTTGTAACTGATCAACAGGTCTACTATGGCACATAGTGTCATAGTTCCATACCATGCCATATTTGTTGCAGGCTTGGACAAGACTTTGGGCAATGACATCAGCATCATAACAGCTCCCATCAAATACTACCATGACCCAATTGGTAATCTCACACCCCTTCATGAAAAACTACACCCACAGGGTTGCCAATAGTGGTCAGTACTGAAATCCAAATCAGGGTTAGGAGGATTTACCGATTAAGAGGTTTCAAAAAAAAACATGTTCTCAACTAGCTGCTGATGTTCAGGACTATAATTCAGTTGCAAAAAGTATAATTACAGTTGACATACTTTGGATGGTCAAGGCATTCAGGGCAAAGGTAAAGAAATTCCATCTTCCCCCCCAGGATTCTCCTTTCTTCCACCTCCAAACATAAGCTGCAATTCCCAATGAGCAACCAGATTCCGTTACTAATGGAGACATTCAGCCCACCCAACTTGGAATAGGAATTTCTCAAACTCCTTCAGCATGGCAACTTTCCATGAGCACTGTCAACTACTATGATTCGCTAGGCTATCTACTAATATCATAGATCATGTGGTACAAGAGTGCAAATGCTTGAAGATCCGGGGCAGCCTAGAGGGGAAGCTAATGAAAAAAATGGAGGTTAGACTATTATGTACACTAGGAGGCTCCAAAATCCTTCCACTGACTTTTGCCAACTGTGATTTGAAACTTAGCCCAAATTCCCGAAAATGCTCATCTGAATCATATTTGTTGATTCCAATTGCCTGTCAAACATGCCAAGTAACTATTAGTTGTGGAGTTTGTGAGTTGCTCACATTTTGATTCATGGACATGGGATGGATAAAAACTATGTAAACATAGAAAAATAGGAATAACAGTATGAAAGAGGAATTAGACTTACACATTCACAAACACCTCTTTGGTCCTGTGGTGATTGCTTGCCAAAATCAATTTGCTTCGGCTGCTGCATATGAGATAATTGCTTTGTGTACCACTGCACAACTGTACCAAGCCAGCAAAAACAATAC
>Ga0209611_10011577_pt1 | contig 12663 bp, 10 predicted proteins | sample S1TSphgellanicum_3_FD_187693 | JGI IMG/M metagenome (GOLD analysis project Ga0209611, IMG submission 187693) | Host-associated microbial communities from peat moss isolated from Minnesota, USA - S1T2_Fc - Sphagnum magellanicum MG (SPAdes) (version 2) | ecosystem: Host-associated > Plants > Peat...
CCATTCGCAGCAAGTGCATCTTTGGTGCCATTTGCAGCAAGCTGTGCTTTTACAAATAATGGTTCTTGGCAGTGGTGTTGGGAGGGGAAAAACTTAGGTGCAACAGCTTCAAATTGCTATTGAGTTTCTAGATCACCTCTTGTGCTTCCTTTGAGTGTTTGGAAGATCAAGGAATCTGCATTGTTTGTTTCTATACAGGATTGGAAAATCTTTGTTTTGTTGTGGTTGATCAACAACCATGCCATTCCATTTTCTTGCAAATTTCTTCATACAAGCCTATAGATTCAACTCAGAACAGACTAGGCAGGGAGAGAAGTGTACTACTGTGATAAACCCCCCCCCTGCAATTGACCAAGAGAAATTGTGAGATTATGATTACTGTTTCTGATTTCCTTTCTCTGGTGCCCCCGATCCACCACTGCCATGGATTATAGGAGAGAAGAAAGAATGGAAGAAATGGAAGAAAGAATCTTCCAGTCATACTGTAGTTATGAATGATGATCCTAGTAATAGAAGCCCGATGATGATGCAGCAAGATTCTTTGTGATTTCTGTCTCCAGGGCTCCTCATCCTTTCGCCCCAAGAGGTGTGCGTCTTTTGGGATTGTACCAAGGGTTTCGCAATCATGATCATCATCCCCCTTCTTCCCCTTGTTCCCAAACTTTTGCTGCATTTCGGGAGAATCAAAACCTCTTTCGATGACTCTTCAAACAAAGAGCCGGTGTGAAGCAGAAGAAGATAACCAATTTGATGTGATCACGATCAACAACTGCTGCTGCGATTACGACGTGAAGAAATGATTCTCCTCGGCCTTGCACCGAATCCAAGAGGAACAACAGTGGAGAGCTACAGACTTCTCTGCAAGAAGAACAGAAGACACTAGCAGTAGCGTCTCCTCCTTGAGGTTCAGGGGATGGAGGCGGAGGTGGAAGAAGATCCATTTGAAATTTTCCCAGATGAGGTTTTGCAGCTGATCTTTGCATCAGTAGCGGATTGCAGATCGCTCATACGCTGCATGGCAGTGTCGAGAGCATTCAGGGAGCAATCAAGGAGAGTGCCATCGCTGTTCATCATATGTCCAGGGATCTATTCAACATACGAGCAGAAGCTGAGAGGGATCTACGAGATGGTGAAGGAATTCCGAGCTCTCAGATCGCTTGTTGTAAGAGTGGGACAACCCAAGATCGAGCCACCCACATGGGCTCGCTGTATGCGATATGCAGAAATTGGAACAGCAGTAGACAAATTCGTGTTCATGGCTGCAAAGTCTGGGGATTTCTCTGAGTTTGATGTTGCTCTTGGAGGTCCGCATGAGTTCACTACTCATCATCAAGATCATCATCATCCTCCTTCTTGTCGCAACAACATGATGAAGAAGAAAGACATGATGATGGAAGAAGAAGGGTTTCCTAACATCATCATCCCTGATGATGTTAGGCATCGAGAAACAGTCTTGAATCCAGCTCTGGTTATCATACCTGAAGAATGTGCCCTCGATAGCACCTGCCTTCTTGACACTCGTCCAGAATCTTCAATCCACATTGATGATGATCACCGGTTGCAGCAGAACTTGGAGCATAAAAGAGGTTCACTGAGTTCAAGGTATGCATGTATTGAATGTGTGTACCCTTCAGGACTCATGAGGAATTAAGGTCTTCTTCTTCACCTTGTGTTTCTGCATTTGAGAACAAGCTGGTTTTTCAATGCAGCAAAGTGTTTTTGGATGCAACAGGAACCGCAATCTGTGAAAAGAAAAACAAGCTTTCAACATGACCCATCTGTGTCTTTTTATTAAACCCTAGGAGTTTCAGATACATTTTCCCTGCACAGAAACAGAAAGGTGAGAACAAGGTGTTTTTGGATGCAGCAGGAGCAACAATCTGTGAAAAAATACAAGCTTTAAACATGACCCATCTGTGTCTTTTTTGTTAAACCCAAGGAGTTTTTCAGAGACAGTTTCCCTGCACACAAACAGAAAGGCAGCAGACATACATGATGTTTTATCCTGCTTATACATACATACACGCACACACATATATATATATGCCAATCAAGGCCATCTTTGATCAGAACTACGGGATTCAGGAATTTTTAGATGTATGAATGCTGTGTGATTGTGATACCTTTCTTGCAGGCCACTGGGTGTGTTTAGTTCTTCCCAAGGAGAAGAAGAATGTCAAAGTAAATCAAGATTGGAATCTGAGGGGGACTCAAACATAGCACAAGGGAGAGCAAATAGGTATGATGAAGCAAGTTCTAGTATCTCTTTTTCTCAAAACATAGGTCAAGGTGGAAACAACAACAACACTCTGCAAGGTTCTGCATTTAGTAGGAGCTTGAGAAATGAGCAGATGGTGAGAACAGATCATGAGCAAGATAGGAGGGATGAAACTGTTAACAGGGCCTCTGAAACCCCCCCTGGTTTGCAGTTCAGTCCATCAATTTCTAGGTCTGAGAGACCAACTTTTGGGCCATGTGGTAATTGTCAGCAGCTACCTGATTTCAACCTCAGGCAGGTCATAGCTCCGGGCAATGATGTGCTCAAAAGAATGGTGCCAGTGATTGTGTTTGCAATTGTTCAAGGATTGGATGAGTTCCGAGACTCAGTACCTGCGTTCATATCCAACTTCAGAGAGCTCAAAAGGTTCATGCTTGTGGATATGGTGGAGAGTGTGACTGTGCACATGCGGGAACATCAGATTCAGCAAATTCGAGAGCAGCGAGTGAGTGACCAGGAATTAGGGGAACTAGTGCAGGACATCTCCAGGCATCTTGGCATGGACAAGAAAGATCGGATTCTGGGTAGGACTGGACAGGGTGGGGGAATGATCAAGTGTGGCAAAATGAAGGGGATCCACAGCTATAATAATAATGACCAGTTCGGTGCTGTGGGTGGCATCAAATTCTCCACTGATGAGCAACAACAACAACTGGATCAGTGGGTCCAGGAACATGGAGACCACACCTACCAAACTAGTCTTCGAAACAGTGTTCAAAACAAAGGGAAGGGGGCTTTGCCACTAGATGTGAATTTGAAGAATGCCAACATAGTTGATGCGAAACTAAAGTCTGTTGAATTAAGCAACGATGTTCAACAAGATTCCAGTGGAGACCAGTATAGTTCAAGTGGCTGGAAAATTAGGTCAAATGTTCCTCAAGAGCTAGAGATTGATGTGGTATCGAGGCAAACTAAATGTGATGATGGCGAGTTAATCAATCCTCTGTATGCTGAAATTGACCAGCACACAGACTCAGAGGAATCAACTGCATCAAACTGCTGTGACACGAGTGGGGTGATAAGTGTGGCAGGGAGCATGGCCACTTCACCAAAATCTGATATCACTGGGACAAGTATGCAATGTCAATCTAGCCTAACAGAAGGGAAACTTGGAAGCTATCAGCAGGTTATTGGGAAATGGTCATGTGATCATAGGCTTAAGAGGTGGTTAAGTGGGAGGCAAAGTTTGGCAGGCACTTCCTTAACAGAAGGTGACCAACTTGGCATCGGTTTAGACTCAGATCGTTCAGAGGGCAGCTCAAGCCAAATGCCAGGGTTACTACATCTGCGAAGTTTTGAAGAAATCATGGCTCGTCGCCTTGGAGACAAGCAACAAAATCCATGTAGTAGTAGTACTAGCAAGGAAGTTGATTTGGAATCATCTCAAGCAACACAACAATCATCCCCTCATGTGACTTTTTCTGACCTCACAGTTGGGCCTTCACTTCCCAGTACTGGGGGGAGTTCAGTACCTGTAAAAGGACTCTTGAAACATTCAAGTATGGAGCATGGACAACTGGCAAACCAGAGTCTGCAGGCCAAAGCATTGAGTGCAACAGTCTGTTTATCAGAGCATAAACATGACTTCAATGTTCTGAAGGTTAGACATTGTTCCAGTAATCACTCAAACTATGAATGTAACCCCCAGCGAGTTAATTTTTTCCAAACACAGTCAGGTAGTGATTCTTTTGTCAACAGCATCACCAGGTGACCAAAATGCTTGCTGCACCTTTTCACCTTCATAGTTCATGCATGATTAGCATCATATAATTTTATCTGAATTGATCCAAGGTACCCATTGGCTCATCATCTCAGATCATATTTTTGTTGTGCTCAGCTAGGAACATACACAGTAGAATTCTGCTGGTGTATAAACAATGGTCTGTAACTGGTCATGATTTGTCATGGCCAACAAATTATTGATGTTGCAGATAGGTTGTTCAAAAGAGGGACACAATTTGGAAAATTCATCATGGTCTAGCTCTGCCATTCTCGATCGATTCAGATGCTCAGACTCTCCAAGCACCTCAAATGTAAGGAAGAGTTTAGTAAGCCAAGTACCGCAAAAGTTACAGAAAGAACAACCAAAGCAGGAATTCTTAGTTAAAGAATTGGCCAGGAAGTTTGTTGAGAAGCCAGAGCATCTTGCAAACCGAAACTACAGGGTGATGATGATGGCAGAGTCCACAAGTAAATGGGTGAAGGAGCAATCTACTAAAGGTCATGGTTTAGTGCCTTCAGCTGGAAATAGGGAGGGACGCCGGAACCTGCAGCAGTTGATTTCAACCTATTCTTTCAAAGGACATTTGAGAGTCGATACCTCAAAGAGAAGAAAAGGCAACCAAACCACCTACATTGGTAGACTTCGAAACAGAAGCCGAAGATATGCAAAACAGCATCAAGCAGAAGAGGTCAATGTTGCCAGAAAGACCAAAATCGTGAAATCAGGTGTGAAGCAAGACATGGAAGCAGGTGGACTCCATTTGGGTGCGTGCTGTGCAGATTCAAGGCTTGTACAAGGAGTTGGAGCAGATGGAATCAACGCTCTTTCCATGGATATAGATCAAGCGTCAAGCCTAACAGGGAAGGAGTTGAACGAATTGGAGGGCAAGCAGGCAACCTCTTTCTCCAACCTTTCTATTTTCTATTGAAGCTCAGTGCAATCTGGTTTGACACAGTATAGAATCTGCTGCAACTGATTGTTGTACATCCAGTTGTGTGATCATGACTTTTGACAAAACCGGACATGGTGGATTGCAGTACGTTTAACATCTGTACTAATCAACTCCTCAGATGTGAACTATGTACAGAAAGTCACAGCTGCTAGGGATTTGAAGTCCATGCAAGAAACAACAGACTTGGGAGAATCCATGCAAGCTCATCAGAGTTATGATGATGGTACAGAAGAGAACTATGTTTGCTTGAACAATTACAACTTTGCTCAAGGTTCAAGGCTGGTGGCTCCATGCAATCCTGTCCACGTGTCTCAGGAACTGCAGCAATTTGACAGCATCACCATCCTGGACAACACTAGTTTTAAGAGGAGAATTGGCGAAGGAGCTTATGGATCTGGAGACCTTGGAGGCAGGGATTTGGCATCTGAAGAGAACTTGGAGCTGGGTGGATCAGTTGTCCAACTCCCTGGGGTGACAGAGATAGGGAGAGAAAGGCAACAATTACAAGGGGATGCGAGACGCTTGAGGTGGGCTTTGGGACGCTTTCGAAGTGGTGAGCAATTTCGGAGTCGTGGTGACATGCATAGACAGATTGCTCAGCTAAGGTACACCTCTTTCAGTTTGGAACCTCACAAGAATTTTAGTTCATGAAAATGGAAAGGAAAAAAATTCTGCACTTTCTAGACCAGCAATATGAAAGATCTATGCTGATTTCCTCTCTTCCTACACAAATTCTTCTAAACAAATCCACAATCCTGTCTGGAAAATGAAGAATTACATGTACTCTGCCACTGGGCCTGACTTGGGGGTAGCAAGAGCTTGTCAGTTGGGTCTGCTGTTGTGTTCCAAGAAAAAAAGGGAAAAAAATGAAGAATTACAGTATAAGCCAAAACTGCATTCGGGTTTTGCAGATCGAGAACATTTAGGGGGGTAGAGGATGATACAAGACTACGAGACTGCAATCGAGATGAAACACCATCACCCTGGAGAGAAAGCTTTCGGGAGAGACTTGGGCGACGGGTACGTGAGATGCGGACTCGAGAGTCATCCATTTACCATCTGAGGCACCAAGCCATGACTACTACTGAACAACATGGTGAGCAGCCAGAAGTAGCAGTAGGAGAGCGAGAAACACGACGTGAGAGGCTGCGAGAGGGAGTAAGACAACGGCAACGTGACATTGAGAAAGAAGCTCTCTTTTTCGACATCTCATTCTGGAGGGCAGAGCAAGTGGTGATGCACAACTACAGCATGTTTGATGTCTCCATGTGCATTGCCACACATGTTGCCAAGCCCCTGACTGCTGTGGAGTTGGATATCATATCCAGGGCTGCACTTGCTGGTCCATTGCTGGCTGCCACTGTCACCCATGTCAACAGAGAACACTCCTCCCACAATCTGTAGCTTTACAAATCTCCTCGTTACAAAAAAAGAAACTACTACTACAAAAAGCTTTAGCAAAAACTACTGCAAACAGTTTTAACAAGTACTACTACCAAAAAGCTTCAACAAAAACAACTATGAAGAGCTTCAGCAACAACAACAAAAGAGCTTCAACAACAACAAAATTGCATCAACTACTACATTGAACAAATAACACAAAAAGCCACATCGTCAAATTTTGGTCTTGAAGAAGCAAAAACATCATAATTAGTTTGATCTATAAAAGAACAAACATCATCTTCCAAGAGACAAATTGGCATTCTTGGGACTATATTTGCTACCTCAACTATGATTTTTGCACTGAAACTTGAATGCAAAAATCATATGGTGTATTAGTCTCCTTTGCACAATGTTAAGTGCAACACCTAGAGGTGTAATGAATGGGTGACACATGACCTTGAATGCAATATGCCAATTGCTCCTTTGTAGTGGTGACACAAGTGAAAACACCTTTTCTTCTTCCCACTCCAAATCATTTGACACAAACTTTTGTGTCCAACATGAGTTTTGTATCTAACATATTACTTTGGTGTTGGATGTTTGCTTCACCAATTATTTTATTCTACCACATGGGATTTAATCTTTGAGAATGGTCTTGACTCATTTAGAACTACAAATGTGTGCATGATGATATATCACTTTGAATCTAATCTAACTTAATATTACCACGTTGTTTCCTCTTTTTATGTTTTCTTCATCATTGGACATCAAATCCTCACCAAATTCCTAACATAGTGGATGTGTGTTAGGAGCACATAGCCTACAAGATTCTCAAGGTCCAATATTTCAAAAAAAAGGTTATACAATTGTGTTTTTGTGTTTGCACATTACCAAGAATTTGACAAGGACAAAGCTATCCATACATATGCATCTTGTTGGTTGATAGGGCATTGCATTGATCTTGTCCTCTACCTTGTGTAGACAAGCAAGGTAGAGCCAAGCAAGGACAACTACCATACAAGTGTAATTTTCTTTCCAAGTTGTGTAAATTGCATTTTTGGAACCAAAACACAAGCGTATCCCTTTATTAACTAAGTTTGCTACAAAAGACAAACAAAATTGACATAATTTCACTTCCATCTTCATCACACATTTGTGCAAAATGTTGAATTAACTTGGCAAAGTAAGACACCACATACCATGCAATAGCTTGTTGAACATCCTCAAATCATATTGGACATGTTACCACATGGTAGTAAAATTTGACAAAATTATTCCCAATTCCAAATATTATTCTAAAAATTGCATTTGATTCTCAAATTGTCAAATGTACAAGTTTTAAGTGGTAGATGTGGTCAAATGAAGATTTAGGGGGAAAATTATATATATAATTATGTATTTATTTATAAATTTCCTTTTTTAAAACCTTGATTAAAAATACATCTATATAGATTAAAAATCTATGATTTCATACTTTCTTAATGACCTACTTACATGCTTGTCAAATTTCCTTTTCTTTGAAATGAGTGAACAATTAATTATTTTTATTTCAACATTTTTTTCCTCCTCCAACCTTTTTCTCTTTTGAAATTGTTGGAATTTTTTTTTTTTTCCCCGTCCAATCTCCCTCTCTTGTGGAATAAATGAATACTTTTTCTTTCTCTCCAACCACATTCTCTTACAAAATGGATGAACATTTTTTTTTCCCATTTCCTCCATCCTCTTTTTCCTCTTGAAAGGATGAACATTTATTTATTTTTTCAACCTCCCTATCCTCTAGAATGGGTGAACTTTTCTTTTTCTTTTTCTTTTTTCCCCCCTTCCAACCACAGTCTCCTTTGGAAAAGGCGCACAATTTTCTTTTTCCCTTCCAATAAGCCTTTCTTTTACAATTGACAATTATTTTCCTCTTTTTCAGATCTATCCATCCACCCTCCTTCCTCCAACAATCCTCTAGGCTCTTCTTGAAGAGTTGGATAAAGCATGTTAATTTATGCATACTTCAATTGATTTCAACTGATTTTCTTGCAATTTGATTTGGAAATGTGTCTCTTCATCATCCTACACCAGTGAAAATTCTGGGCATCCCAACGAACAAATGAAGTTTAATAGTCCAAAGTCCAAACCTTTGGAAGGAAATTCAAGGGAGTATACTACAAGGACATGGCCCATTATTTGCCTTGTCCTCTGCCATGCCATGCCTAGTCTTCACCTTCTGAATGTTCTCAAGTTCAGTTAATTAGTCTGCATTGTGTGGAAACTCTCAAGATTAGGTGTGTGAATTTTGCAATTGTTTGTGTGTGAATTTGGAAGGTAGCTCAGCCTGAGCTGATTTCCCAACAAGGTTTTAAAAGATTGCCCTCTGCAATCCTTGTATTTAAAATCTTGTTCATGAACTCCTGAAATGTGGTCTTTTGGAATTCATCATATGGGGATAGGTATGCAAAAATTATATATATAATCTGCCGAATCCATATCTGCTAAATTCATTAGCATCAAGCAAAGCTTGCAATGCGATTAATTTAGTGCTCATCGCTATGCCTCCTGCTAACTCCATTTCTGCATTTATGAAGAATCCAGTTGGCTATGTAGCAACTTCTACAACACCATGAAGTCATTGCAAAATGATTTGGAAGAGAGACAAGAATGCCCATTGCCATGTGATTTTCATCTCTTTAATGGAATTGGATTTTTTGTCATTTTAGCATGATGAGTTTATTGGGCGATGCCAGAGCAATTTGCTCTTCTCAATGCCCAAGATTGAAGTCATTTTTAGCTTGTAGTAGATCTATTCATAATTTTAGTAGACCTAACATATTTTTATCACCATTGAATTTCAAGGATGAGAATGCATCTGATCTGAAGGTCCTCAATTATTACAGCTGAAGCATGCTGTTTTGATTTTTTTGTGTGCTTATAAATTATCAGTCAATTATTAAACAAAGTCCAAACAGACAAAACACTACTGTGATTTCGAGGTTTATCAAATTTTCTTTTGGGTGGTGGCAACTTGAACAACAAATGTGGAAAAATAATGCGAGTGAGTTATGTTGATTTGTTTTTGTTATTTTACAACTGCATGACAGCGCCATCAATGTTTCTCCAAAGGTTTTCTCCAATGTTCTGAGCAGCATTGTTCAATATTAAAAATCCCAATCATTCTTTTTTTTGGTTGCCATTCATTCATTCATTCATTCATTTGTGATCCAAATTCATATGTTGAAATCAGGTTTGAGCCAGTGTTGGGCAGTTCTTCCACTCTTTACCTTTTGGGAAGAACCTTCAGTTCTGATTTCACACACATAAATGGAATTGGGAATCTGGTTACAATTGAGGTTTGGTTCTTCAAAAAGAAAATGCTTGTTCCAGTTCCGAAAATTGGACCTGGTTTGGTTTTTTTACTAATCAAGATGAAAATTGATGATTAAGTGTTTGTTTTTTTTCCATTTTTCGACTAATTTGAACCAATTATGATGGGTATTAGAGACCCCCCCTCCCCCCCTCTCAATGGGTATAGAGTGGTTTATAATCACAGTTCTCAAAAAATCAAATACCCAATTCTGATATATATACATAACCATGGTTTTCAACTAGTTTGGAAAAGGTCAAATATCCTCTGGTTCTCTGTCGGTTATTTCTTGAAACCCAGCGGTTCTTTGAAGTACCCAGAACTGCTGGTTTGTTACACAGGACTGGTGGGTATTAAAGAAAGGGAAATACCTGCCCAACATGGGTTTGAATGATTATATATATGATCTTGTTGCTGAAAAATTGTTTGGCAAACCTGAGAGTTAACATTTGACCTTGTGGAAATGAACTGGTGTTGCACGGGTATTAGACATTTTCACCACACCTCGGCCAGTTATGAATGTGGTTCTAAGGATTCACAATCACGGTTCTCTAAAAAAAGAAAGAACCGATAATGATACATGTTCTCAAAAAATGGAAAATTTTCAAACAACCACCTACAAAACTGTTGGTTCTTTCATTAAACCCGCCAGTTATTTGAGGTTTTCAAAATAATTGGAACCGCCGGTTCTTTAGGTAAATGATGTCCAATGGATGGATGAACAATAGATCTCATGAAGAGCCATTTTTTTTTTAGTAACAGATGGCCGATCAAAAAATTCATTTGCCTCCCCCTCTTTGGAAATCCATTGAGTTATTATAACTTCATATACTTAGTATTATCATAGGTGTTATGGGCTAAATCCGCAAATTAAAAAACATGCAACCTTGAATTGGGGCTGCTGCTCCCCCAAATATTTATGATGAGATCTTTAGATAAGAAAGTTGTTGATGAGATTGAATTTATTGATTAAAGATTAATTTTAATTAGTTGTTGAACTTTGTACTTACATGTTTTAACTTGTTTAAAACTTTACATCCATGCAATGCAATCTTTAGCATTGCAGAATCTGTCATGTGTATATAAAATTGGACCTTATTTTTTGAATTGAGCTTGAAAGATTTTGAATTTGAAAAAAATGTTCTAAAACCTAAACCAAAAGGTTTAGAAATTGGAAAAACCATACATCATTTCTAAATACATACCCTACCCAACTAGTAAATGTCTATGTTTACCTTTTCAATTGTCATACCTAGTTAATAAATATTTTGTATTTATTAAAAATTTATTTTACCTGATTAATATATAGTTGAAGTTTTCCTTTCTGTGAAAGAGGGTAATTATTTTGAAGAGAATAAATAGAGAATATATCAAAAAATCATTATATAACATATATGCATTTTCATATTTTTCATTTGTTGCATTAATTATAAGAATTTTTTTGAATTATGGTAACTAACTATGGAAAAAAAATTATCTTAGCATTTATTTTTTTATTCATTGCATTAATTACTATGGAAAAAATTCTTACCATATGCTCTTGGGAACCCTTTAAATTTTACTAATTTTCTCCATGATAAAAATGCTTTGAACATATTTTTTATGCTAACGATTGATTTAATTATTTCTTAAGTTTTCATGGGATGTTTGAAATTTCATTGTATTCATGTTTGCATACTTGTGTTTAATCACTTTGAAATGTGCCATTGTTGTGTAAATATTTTTTACCCTGCATTTACCCACTTATTTTCGCATGGTATTTATAAGGCAAATGATGAAATATTTACCCTTAACTTGCAAATAGGGTAAATGTTCATTATTTATTTTCACCCCTACCTAGATTGATAAATTTGCAAATCTTTGTACCCTTACCCAGTTTGGAGTTTTTTTACACCTATTTAATTTTATCTTGCTCTTTTTAAAAGAAAATTATATTTACCCTTATTTCATTGATATATTATAATGGACATAGCCACCCAATACTCGTCAAAAGACCCAATTACCATGACTTTTACACAAACGAGTCATGTACTAAAACATAGGAGTTTCAGTTGTACAAAAAGTGGCACAAACATTCAAATTTCTGGTGCTCAAAAGTGTTGCAACAATGCCAAGATCAATTCAGCCATGATGATCTACTTATCTCTCAAGCTTTTCTTTGGTACTCACAAGTAGTATGCTTTGCTTTTGGTGGAAATGAATGCATACTATTTTGTGTTGCTTTCATCAAGATTTATTAAAGCTTGCAAACAAAAATCCATTGTAATTTAACACCATAGTAATCAATGGATGTACACACTATATTTAGGTTTCCAAAGGGAAGCAACTCTTAATGAAAACCCTCCATTCTCTAGGTCATGTGTTCTTCAAGAAAGGATTTGCTCATTGGGACAAGATGATTGACATAGTTGTGCTAAGAGGAGAGAAGTAACACACAATGTCATGCTCACTATGTGCAATTTCAAAACCAATTGCAAGGTTCTCATAAGAATATGTCAGGCAAAATCATGTAGTTATTAGACAAAATGCCAAGGAAGGTTACCATGGACATGACTTGAATGGGTTGCTATTATTAGTTTAATCTTAAGCCTTGTGTTGCTTTAGCATCCTTGTTGAAGTTTGCATACCTAAGATGGATTGAATGGTTTACAATGGTCATTACATTGGGGCATCTATTGGGTTTTAAAATTCACAATAAAAATCATGCCGATAAAACAAACATGAGTTTTGTGGCAAAAGCAATACATGAAACTTATCTTTCAAACCTTGAAGATTGTGTAATTTCAACAATGATTTTCTTATAATTGTGTGATATGGTTTCAATTCCAACATAATGGTTCAAAAGTCTATTGACCAAATCTTATTTCGAAATTTCCCACCATAAGGTCTACCACTTCCTTTCCAAAGGTGGATATTCGCTTTAGTTGATATGATCACCCAATTGTTTCCCCAAGCATTCAAGAATATGGTAGGCTCAT
>Ga0209611_10011578_pt1 | contig 12662 bp, 6 predicted proteins | sample S1TSphgellanicum_3_FD_187693 | JGI IMG/M metagenome (GOLD analysis project Ga0209611, IMG submission 187693) | Host-associated microbial communities from peat moss isolated from Minnesota, USA - S1T2_Fc - Sphagnum magellanicum MG (SPAdes) (version 2) | ecosystem: Host-associated > Plants > Peat...
ATCCCACCTACAAATCGACCTGGACTTAAAATCTTCTGGCTATCAAACTGTTCTTTAATTCGGTGCATCAGCGGTAAAGCATTGCCAGTGTAGCCCCAAACATCTATTTGTTGTTTAACTAACAATGGTGCATCTAAAATTGTGAGGAACCCGCTATTTGCTTGAATGCGATCGCGCACTTTCACCACCTGATTTTTATCCTCAAGTTGTAACAAACCCAAACCACTACCAATGTGAATCAAACCCAACTCCACCTGAGTCAAAATTTCCACAGCAGCAGTAGGTAGCACTCCTATTTTGCAGGTAATTTCAGACTTTGTAGGAAAATAATGTATACGTTCTCGCAATCTCTGCCATAGATGAGCTTCATTTCCATCTGCATGAATTGCCCCATCTAAGCCTAACTCTTGCCCTACCTCCAAAAGTCGATTTGACTGTTCTTTGACACTCTCACTCATACTTTGGAACCGGACAATTAATCCCAATCCTTTATCCAATTCTAAACTAGACACCAGTTTAGTTGATAGCAAATCCGCCTGGGTTGGCGTTAACGCCGAACCTCGTAGGGTAGTAGCAGCTTGGGATATAGCTTCTGCTGTGCCAGTTAGTACCACCGTCCCCGATGCCTCCTGTACTGGGTAAACGCGGAATGTGACTTGACTAATAATCCCTAATGTGCCGTAAGACCCAGTAAATAACTTCATCAAGTCATAGCCGGCGACATTTTTCACGACTCGTCCCCCAGCTTTAGCGATTTGTCCATCAGCACGCACAAAAGTAATGCCCAGCAACTGGTCGCGCACACCGCCATAACGTTGTCGCAGGGAACCTGTATCACCTGTAGCAACAATACCACCAATGGTTGCCGACTCTGGTGTAGTTGGGTCAAGGGCAAGAAATTGGCGAGAGGTTGCCAAAATTGCTTGGAGATCACAGAACTTCATCCCAGCTTCTACCGTGACAGTTAAATCACCGACGGCGTGTTCAACCAGTTGGTTGATCCGTTCTGTACTGACCACAACATCCACGCCTTTGACTAAACCACCCCAACCGAGTTTACTGCCATTACCGCAGGGAAGGACGTGGCAGTTGTTACGGTGAGATTCTGCGATGACTGCGGCTAGTTGTTCTTGAGTACGGGGATAGACAATACAACTGGGAGGGTTTCCAGAACCCATAGCCTGTTGGATACGTTCTTGCCGACTTAGTTCAGTATTTTCCCAAAGGGAAACAGCATTTTCTTCCCTGACGATAGATGCAAGACTAGAAACGTAGTCACCTTGTGGCTTGTCATTAGACATTGCTTTGATTCAGTTGATTTTTGTACTGCTATATATCTAATTTACTGCTGTACGTTCGCTGATTTTGCCAGAGTAAAAGGAATTAATGCCTTGAGGGGAAACGGATAGGGAGATCAGCAATGGTAGGAGCATTTTCGGGTAGTCTATAAGACATGCTGTGGAGAGGAGTGTACGTATGGTGTATATACTACTAATTGAAGTACAGAATGTGGGGTTATTAATATATTTTCCTTCAGGGGGAGTGAAAAGTTACATTTTTTATTTAACAGAAACTTTACTTAAAAAATAAGTAGTTGAATAGAAACTTCATAAATCATTTAGGATTAAGACCGTATTATTACGTTTAATGAATTAAATATTCAGCAAAATAAACTTATTGTTGATTGGAGAAAAATAATGGCGATTCATCATTAATAATTGTGCTTGATTCTGGATTTTTTCAACAAAAAAGTATTTATGTAGCATCAACTAAATATCAAATTTATTTAAACTTAAAGAGCTTACCTAAATACTTCGGAAGGTGAGATGAAATACTTTTTCTTCATACCTTTTTTGTATATGTTAAGCAGAGAAAGTTAATAGTTTTTCCATCTAACTTTTGCATAATAGACGATAGCTGGCGTCATTATATGTTGGCAATTTTTTGGTGCAATTTAAACATGTATGAGTTTTAACGACATATTCAAAGCAGAGCAATGCAACTCTACACACCTATTGAAATTGATCAAATCCAACAAGATCTTCCCTATTTAATTCAAATTAGGGAATGGGTTAGAAATTTTTTGGCAAAACCTTCTCCTGATTTAGGTAGACCTGGCCCTGTTTGCCCTTTTATACCTCATACACTCAAATCAAATAGTATTCAACTAGCAGTTATTCGTGCTAAGAATCTAGAGCCACAGCAGGTTGAAGACATTGTTCTAAGCTATCGAGATAGCTTCCTTGAGTTAGAATCACGAGATATGGAATATCCTATCAACAAAACAATATTACTCATCTTTCCTGATATTAACTTAGATGATACTCCCAGACTAATTGATGGTGTTCAACAAAAAATTAAGGCTTTTTTTGTTGAACAAGGACTGATGTTAGGCGAATTTCACAATCGTAATGAAACACCTGGTTTGCACAATCCAAAGTTTCGCCCACTACGTAGTCCTATTCCCCTCTTAGCTATCCGCTTTATGGTTGAATCTGACTTGCCTTTTCTTCAAAATACAGATGACATAAGTTTACGCATTAGATATCTTGAAGCTTATTTACAGCGGTTTGATAGCGATGAAAGAAATCACATAAATATAGGTAATGCTCGTCAGGCATTAGCGTTGGCAAAAGCTCAACACGAACAAGATACTTTACTAGCATCAAATAGCAAGATGGTCCCTACGTACATATCAGATAGGAGCGAACTAATACGCTCAGTTATTTCTTGCCCGTTTGCATCTAAGTTTATATCCAAATAAATAACTCAAATTTTAGACTACTCATCAGGTCTACCTAACTCCAATTGTTTTTTTTCCGGAAAACATGGGAATTTCTTGATTAAAGAATCAAGAAAAGATTCTTCATATTCAGAATGTACTTAAGCATAATCTGGTTCTACAGTTGGCGGCGGTAGGAAATTAAAGAAAAATGGATACATACAAGAAAACTAGCGTTGAAGGGATTGTGACAAATCCAGAGAGTCTATTGTCGCAATTGTTACCACTTACTCCTACTGCTGAACAGCAGCAACTTTTAGTCGAGCGGAATGATACCCAAATAGAGTCTCTTCAGGATGTATGTATTCATCAGTTGTTTGAAGCTCAGGTAGAACTGACGCCTGACGCCGTTGCTGTAGTATATGAAAACGAACAACTCACCTATCAACAGTTAAATCAGCGGGCAAATCAGCTAGCGTACTATTTACGTACCTTGGACGTTGAGCCAGAGGTATTGGTTGGTATTTGCATGGAACGCTCCCTAGAAATGGTAGTGGGACTGCTAGGAATTCTCAAAGCTGGAGGAGCTTATGTACCACTAAATCCAGCATATCCAATAGAGCGCTTAGCCTTCATCTTGGAGGATACCCAGACTCCAGTGATGCTAACCCAACAGAAGTTCGTCAAAATCTTACCAGACCATACAGCACAGGTGGTTTGTTTGGAGTCAGACTGGAAACTGATTGCTCAAAATAGCCTTGAGAATCCTATCTGTGAGGCGACATCTGACAATCTAGCCTACGTGATCTACACCTCTGGTTCTACAGGACAACCGAAGGGTGTGATGATTCCTCATAGTGGGATTTGCAATCAGATCTACTGGCGGCAAACAACCTTTAAATTAACTGAACGTGACAAAGTCTTACAGAACATTTCTTTTAGCTTTGACCCTTCTGTCTGGCAGATATTCTGGCCATTATCGTTTGGTGCGCAGTTAATGATGGCTCGTTCAGGCGGACACAAAGACACCGCTTACCTTGTCAAAACGATTGTCGATCTGCAGATCACTGTGATTGCTCTGGTGCCTTCTATGCTCCGCGTTTTACTGCAACAGAAGGGCATTGAGAATTGTAAATCCCTTAAACATATCACTTGCGGCGGGGAAGCTTTACCAGTCGAGATTATAGAGCGCTTCTTTACCCAACTGAATTTAGAAAATGTTCTGATCAATTGTTATGGTCCGACAGAAGCTTGTATTGATGCAACTTTCTTTCCTTGCCAGCGCGGCACTCACCATATCATTGCACCTATCGGTCAACCAATCACCAACGCACAGATTCATATATTAGATGACGATTTGCGGCCTGTGCCTGTCGGGGAAGCAGGCGAACTACACATTGGCGGTGTCGGTTTAGCGCGAGGCTATCTCAACCGCAAAGACTTGACTGCTCAGAAGTTTATCCCCAACCCTTACAGTAGCGAAAGAAGCGCACGCCTGTATAAGACTGGTGACTTGGCACGTTATATGAGTGATGGCAACATCGCGTTTCTCGGTCGTATTGACTACCAAGTGAAGATCCGTGGTTTTCGTATTGAGTTGGGAGAAATTGAAGCCGTACTCAGTCAACATCCTGCACTAGAACAGAGTCTCGTGATTGTGAGAGAGGACGTTCCTGGCGACAAGCGACTCGTAGCATACGTTGTTGCCAAGCCGAACCAAGTTTCTCCCAGCCGGAGTGAATTGCGTCTGTTTTTACAAGCTCATTTACCCGACTACATGGTGCCTGTAGCTTTCGTATTCTTGGATAACCTACCATTAAATCCTAATGGTAAGGTAGATCGCCGCGTATTACCTGCACCGGATATATCTAGTCTCAATAGATCTTCTAACTTTGTTGCATCCTCTACCCCCACTGAAGCAGTTTTAGCTGCTATTTGGGAACAGGTTCTCGGTGTGGAACAAATAGGCATCAACGATAACTTCTTTGAATTGGGAGGAAATTCGCTCTCTGCAATGCAAGTTATTTCTCGTTCCCGCCAAGCATTCAATATAGAGGTTCCACTACAGTTACTATTTGAGAAACCGACTATTGCTGTTTTAGCAAGTCAGATCTTGAACCGGAATACTGATGCCCGAGAACACCAGAGAATTCCACAACGAATCAATAAACAGTCAGCAGAGCTATCCTTCGCCCAGCAGCGACTATGGTTTCTGGCACAGTTAGAGCCCGACAGTGCTGCATATAACATTGTTGAGGCTGTGCAGTTGCAAGGTAAGCTCAATGTGGAGGCATTGCAACAATCTTTGAATGCAATTGTCGCCCACCATGAAGCACTGCGAACCAATTTTATTGCATCAGATAATGGCATCCCTGTACAGGTGATTGGCTTGCCTCGGTCAGTCGAACTCATGGTGATTGACTTGACACAGGAGGAAGTGCAAAATATTTTAAACCAACAGGCGCAGCGGCCCTTCAACTTAGCAACTGACTTGATGCTGCGAGCCACCTTGCTACAAATAAACCAACACAAGCATATACTCTTGTTGGTCATGCACCACATCGCCTCTGATGGCTGGTCGATGGGCATCTTGTGGCGGCAGTTGGCAACTATATATGAAGCTTTTTTAAAAAATAAACCAAATCCCCTGTCAAAACTACCCATCCAGTATGCTGATTTTGCCGTTTGGCAGCGCCAATGGCTATCTGATGAAGTCCTTTCCTCCAAGCTAGAGTACTGGAAAACTCAGTTAGTAGGTAGTAACCATGTACTAGAATTACCTACTGATCAGCAGCGACCACCGATTCAAACCTACCGAGGGGCAACGCAATCTCTGATGCTACCCCAGAGGCTTACTGCATCGCTCATAGCACTATCACAACAGGAGAGTGTCACCCTATTCATGACATTGCTGGCGGTATTTGGTACTTTACTACACCGCTACACTGGGCAAGAAGATGTGAGCATTGGCTCTCCTTTTGCAGGTCGCGATCGCCTTGAGACTGAAGGACTGATTGGATTTTTCATCAATACTGTTGTTTTGCGGCTGAACTTTTCCGGTCACCCTAGTTTTCGTTCGCTACTAAGTCGAGTGCAAAATGTGGTACTAGGAGCATATACTCATCAGGATATGCCGTTTGAGAAACTGGTGGAAGAACTACAGCCAGAAAGAGATACCAGCCGTAACCCACTATTTCAGGTGTGGTTTAATATGCTCAACTTGGGGGACATCCAACTGGAATTGCCTGGATTATCTTGTGAACCAATTTCGATGCCGGAACCTGCTTCTATGTTTGATTTGAGTCTGTACGTCATAGAACAAAAGCAGGAAATTCAACTCAAATTAGTCTACAATGTCGATCTGTTTGCACCAGAGCGAATGGCCCAGATGCTTGAGCAATTCAATCATTTGCTCATCCAGATCCTCGAAAATCCAGATGTTAGCATTGCCGATGTGTCACTGGTTACCCCACTAACTCAATCACTCTTACCAAATCCGCAGCAGCCTCTTTGTCCGCAATGGCAAGGAACCGTTCACACCTTCTTTTCTGAACAAGCACAAAGGATACCGCAACAATTGGCAGTTGTGGATGCACAGGTCAGTTTGACTTATGCTGAACTTGATAAATCTGCTAACCAACTCGCTAACTATTTGTTGGCAAACAAGATTCAATCGCAAGATATAATTGCTATCTACGGAGATCGTAGTGCCGCGCTGGTAGTATCAATACTAGGCGTGCTTAAGGCTGGTGCCGCTTTTATCATTCTTGACCCAGGTTATCCAGCCTCCCGACTGATTGATTGCCTACAACTTGTCCAGCCTCGTGGTTGGCTGCAAATTACCGCAGCTAGAGAACTGCCGAAAGATCTTCTTGAGTACATAGATTTATCTTGTAAATGTCGCCTTCAGCTTCCCTCTAATTCAACGACGGCGGTTCATAGTCTATTGCAGGACTATACAACTGCTGACCCTAGAGTCAGGGTTGAGGCAGATCATTTAGCCTATGTCGCCTTTACCTCTGGTTCTACAGGAAAGGCCAAAGGAGTCAAAGGCACTCACAGACCTTTATCCCATTTTATAAAATGGCAGATAAAGACCTTTGGTTTGAATCAGTCAGATAAATTTAGCCTACTATCGGGTTTGTCTCACGACCCATTGTTAAGGGACATTTTCACGCCATTATCGCTGGGTGCAACTCTATGTATCCCCGACCAAAAGGATATAGAGACATCTGGTCAGCTTGCTAGTTGGATGCAGCAAAGGCAAATTAGCATTGCTCATCTTACCCCAGCTATGGCACAACTTTTAACGGCAAAAACCACAACCATTACCACAGCCCTGCGTTATGTCTTTTTTGCTGGGGATGTGTTAACACAGCAAAACGTGAATAGAATTCGTAATTTCGCGCCACTAAGCACCTGTGTTAATTACTACGGAGCTACTGAAACGCCTCAGGCAATGGGTTATTTTATTATTCCTCATGACTCGTGGGGTGAGGTCAGCAGTTTTAAACAGACGATTCCTTTGGGACGAGGGATTGAAGATGTACAACTGCTGGTTTTCACCTCTAAACTACAGTTAGCTGGAATTGGAGAAGTTGGAGAAATCTACGTTCGCACCCCTTACTTAGCCTCCGGTTATATTGGTAATCATGAAGCGCAAGAGCGGTTCATACTCAATCCGTTGACAGAAATACCCTCCGACAAACTATACAAAACTGGGGATATAGGGCGTTATCTACCAGACGGTAATATTGAGATCCTCGGCCGGATCGACCACCAGGTCAAAATTCGTGGCTTCCGCATCGAATTGGGAGAAATTGAAGCTACACTAGGTAAATATCCTACAGTACAAGAAACTGTAGCGATCGCACCAGAGGATGTTTCGGGTGACAAGCAATTAGTGGCATATGTGGTTCCCAAGTCCAACCAACTTTGCACCACTGAGGATCTGCGGCACTTCTTAAAGGAAAAGCTACCTAGCTACATGATTCCTACAGCCTTTGTGATGCTGGAGTCTTTACCTCTAACTCCTAATGGTAAAGTAGATCGACTAGCGTTACCAGTGCTTGAGCAAGTTAGGCAAGAGGCAGAACAAACCTTTGTCGCCCCTCGCGATCATTTAGAAAGTCAGCTTGTGCAGATTTGGCAACAAGTTTTAGGCATCCAACGCGTTAGCATTAGGGAGAACTTCTTTGACTTAGGAGGGCATTCTTTACTAGCGATCAAGTTGTTTGGACAAATACAGACTCAATTTAATCAAAAACTGCCCATAACTACCCTCTTCGGGTCAGGTACGGTGGAAGCTCTTGCAGACGTACTCCGTCAACAACAAAAAAAACCTTTTGAGCATCAGGTTTTGATCGCAGAACAAGAAAACTTAGAACCTGCTTGGTCATCCCTGGTAGAAATTCAACCCAATGGTTCCAGACCACCTTTATTTTGCATACATGCCTTGGGTGGAGGTGTTCTGTGTTACCACAGTTTGGCACAGCATTTGGGATCTGATCAACCAGTTTATGGGCTACAACCAAAAGGTTTAGATGGAAAAGAGCCTCCGCTCACGCGAGTAGAAGAGATGGCTTTTCACTACATTAGAGAAATCCAGACTATTCAACCGAATGGTCCTTATTTTCTCGCCGGATACTCGTTTGGGGGTATAGTTGCCTTCGAGATGGCTCAGCAACTGCACAGCCGTGGTGAGAAAGTGGAACTTCTTGCGATGCTTGATACCTGTGTTCCTAATTCTAGCACACGGTTGCCATTCCGCAGGCGAGTTCTCGTGCATGTAGATAATTTACTAGAACAAGGTCCTGGCTACCTTCGCCACAAACTTGTCGGCTGGAGCGAGCATGGCAAGTACAGTCTCAGAGAGAAATATATGCGTTTCTTGGGAATAAAAGAGACTTTACCTGAGGATGACAAGCATTTAGAAGTCATGGATGCTAACGTGCAAGCTGCAAGCAAATATACTTTCCAAGTTTATTCTGGTCGGATTATACTCTTTCGGACTGACGATAAAAGTCGAACTGAAGCTGTTGGTGAACAATATGATCTGCAATTTGGTTGGGGTTCTTTAGTCTCTGGCGGAATCGAGATCCATCATATTCCTGGCTCTCACAATACCTTTCTGTTGGAACCCCATGTACGGGTGCTGGCAAAGAAATTGAAAGATTGCTTAAAAAAGGTGTATATTTAAAATAATGTTGCAAATTTTACAATGCATGGAAAATTTGCAGTTGCTTTAAATCACAGCAGGTTCCAGCATTTGGATCTTGCCTAAATTGGCATCAATTTCTACGTCAGTCCCAATAGGTAAAGTCCATATCGTCTCTAAATGACCAATCAGGGCACCAGACCAAGCGGGTATTCCTAAGGGTTTAATGTAATCCTGGAGGACTGTTTTGGGATGTAATTTTCTATGCAGGTAAATTATTGGGGTCAATACCTTGCGACTGCAAATAAGCAATTAGTCGTTCTTTTTGCTGACGTTCCTGTTCAGCGCGTTGGCGTTCCTGTTCAATTTGTTCCACAGCCCAAGCTAACAAATTCCCATCTTGATCCCACCAACGTAACCAATAACCAGTATGAGCTTCTTTTGTTCCTTGCCATGTGCCTAAATATAAGCCCATTCCATCTATCCAATGACGACCATTCTCGTCGGGTAGCTTTAATTCATAGCGTCCATTTTCTAGTTGATAATATTCCAATAATCCCCCATCTGGTGCAAAAATTATGTAGATGGGAACTTGCAATATCTGCTCATAGAAAAACCATCTTCCAGGCGGATAAGTGCGCTTAACAGAATATTCTCCCCCATCAGTATCTGAGAGAATTTCCATCACAATCAGTGGAATTTCACCTTCTAAAATCGGTGTATAACTTTTGCGATTACTCTGTACTTCCTTCACTGACGGTACGTAAATCCAGTCCGGTGCTTTAATAATCAATTGTCCGTTAACAGTTGCACACAATCCAAAGTTTGAGGCAATTAACATTTGTGGTTGGATGAAGCCACTGATTTCTAAACTTTCGCGCAAAGCACCAGCCAAAATTGGCTGACCTGTATTCTCCACTGGTTCATCCTCTAGTTGAAAATCTTTCGGTAAGGCTTCCCACGTTATTATCAGTTGATTTGATGATTTACTTTCGCTGAGTTGGATTACCATAATTCATGCAAAATTCAAAATTCAGAAACCGATTCACGACAGGCATTCTAGGTTTTAGGATTATCCAATTCAAAAGTACCTTGGGTTATACACGGCATGAATGTAAGTTTATTCTCTAATTTTATCAACATCACCATGACTTATGAGTCATGGCTGGTCACAATCGCTCAATTACTATAAGTGGGGAGTGGGGAACTCCTTTCAAGGGTAGGTTTTTTGGCAGAGCGAAAATAGTTAAGAAAATTGTCAACTATTTAACGTGGTTTGGTCGTTTTCGGATTTAAGCATGGGCTGAAATCCTGTGCGTTCGCTTATTTTGAGATCCGAAGGGGAATTAAAGCCTTAAGGTAAAAGGAAAAAGGGGATTTTTACGTAAACTGGTATTTTTATGTAAAATTTGTAACCCTTCTAAAAGGCTTTCAGAGGCAAGCAATTGGGCGTAGGCATAGGATAAATCATAAAATGACCAAAAGCCCCATGCGAATAAAAAGACCTAAATCCATTGTACAGCCTGGATTACAACCCCTGTAAGGCTTAACGCTCTTTCATCACTTTCGTCAGAGAAAATTTTTAACCCTTTATCCACAAAAGATTTGACCGATCAGGCTTTGTTTGGAGGTTTCCCACGTTTGCGATCGCCAACTCTCACACCAAATCTGATTTTCATCGTTTAGCATTGATTATTCTCTCACCAGAGTGACGGAAGAGCGTTAATTAAATCTTGCGGTTAAAAATGAGCGAACGTACAGTTCAACCAGGGGTTTTCAGAAATATTTTTCAAGATCCATAGGATTGCTATATAAATTTACAGAGATTTATGGGTACTTTAAAAATGTAGCCTTGATATCAAGAGCAAACAATAAATAGTATGCTTAACTCTCAAACTCATGTCGCAATTTTTCTGCGCTGTCTTTTTGGTGGTGGAATAGAAAGATGGTGGGAGATTGTTTGTTGCGTTTATTTGATGGTTAGCTGGCATGCCCTAGCGCGAGATGAAACTCATAAAAATCAACCTAAACAGAGCGCCCCAAAGTCCAATATTGGACCGGAAGCTTATGCTCAGGATGATTCCTCTTATTTCACTATGGCACGAGATAAACAAGAAAAAACTGACACAGAAACTCAAAAAATATCCCCAAAGTTCAACATTGAACCAGAGATTTATCGTCACCATGATTGGTGGGATAAGTACTCACGCAAAATTAATTACACATTTATTTAACCTGGAATGACCTTGTGACAAGCATTTCAGGCGATGTCAGTATGCAATTAATTTTGCACAGGTACTTAATGCCTGTGGATGGAAGTCTACCTTAAATAACTTGCGTCTGATTATTCACTGGAGTTTAGACTAAACCATGAAAAACGACCCAGCACGGCTCTCGTTAATAACAGACTTGCCAAAAGTATGAACAAACTTTGATATTAAAGCGCAACAGATGGCTCTTTACGTGGGTTATTTGCTCTTTTTTTAACAGTCGGATAGCGGTTTTTACGGGAACGGGGTTTTCCTGGTTTCCAGCCGGGTGACAATCCTTTGAGGTTTGGGTGGAGTGGCTGGTGTACCAATCGCCGCTAAAACTCCCCCCAACGCTTATCGCGACTCTTCCAGGGGTCAATTTATCAAGGGATTTCTGCCAGGGCACTCGTATTGTCAGCAACTTTCCTCACGGGCTAACCATAATTCCCAAGTCACGCCTAGGCACTTCTTTCACTCCACCGCTCACATTGCTTGGGAGTACCCAACTTTGGTACAGAAAGCGTGTAGGCGTTGCTTCAAAAAACGATACCCTTCGGGTTCGCAGTCGCCTAGGTCGGGCTGACCCTCCTGCAGCGCTGTCTCACCAGTGGTCAATCGTAAAGCGACGCAAGTAAAATCGCCAAACTTCCTCCAAAGGTGGCATCTCTTCTCCCAGCCTGCGCCAACCACAAAGGTTTTGACACCCTCAAGTTACCTTGTGGATCGAGACGTTCAACCCTAATCAGTAACATCGGACGTGTTGCCGCTTTACGTTCAGGTAAATTTTTCCAGAGGCTAACCCTTACCCGTTGTAATTTCGGATCATACAATTCTAAAACAGATGCGGCATCACTCCATGTTGTGGGAACATTTACGTTTGAATTGATCACCATGCTTCTTAGGGCGTCCCTTGCCAGTTGGGAGCGTGACTGCTCGCCCCATAAACACAGATTTGAACGCAATCGGACAAGTATATCTACTGGAATATTGGCAGTCTTTAAGACAAAAGGCGCACAGCCATACTCGCTATCCCAAACTGAAATTGGTCTGCTGGGCAGATGTTCACATACCTGTTTTAATTGCCAAACTGCTTTTTCAATCGGATTTTCCGCTCCTTGTGATCCGCTCATGTCTCAAGGGTAATGCCCAACGAAGAGAATCCTCTGGTATCCAGGCAATTGTACTACAACCACCAATAGTAATCGGTTTATCTCCCGCGATGGATGTGCCACTATGCTCAAACGTTCTAAGAGTGCAGTGTTACCGCATGACTTGCGAGACCAGCTCGTATGGTCGCCTGCTAGCATTGGACGCCCAACTGAAGAAGGCAGAAGGCAGAGGGCAGCTATGTTGCACTCTTAGTGTGGGCTTCAGACCCACACAGCCAAGCGAGCCACCAAATCAGAGATGCTTTCTTGGGGGGCTTAAACACGAGTGCGTGCGCGTGTGGTCGAGATCGAGGGTTCGGACATTCATGATTCGGGATAAATCCCTTCAGCATAGCTGCCCTCTGCCCTCTGCCTTTCCTGCT
>Ga0209611_10011580_pt1 | contig 12660 bp, 10 predicted proteins | sample S1TSphgellanicum_3_FD_187693 | JGI IMG/M metagenome (GOLD analysis project Ga0209611, IMG submission 187693) | Host-associated microbial communities from peat moss isolated from Minnesota, USA - S1T2_Fc - Sphagnum magellanicum MG (SPAdes) (version 2) | ecosystem: Host-associated > Plants > Peat...
CTCACAAGACTCACCACGGCCTGGACTTGGGGGAAGCCACCACCTTCCCCCTTATAGTATACTTTGTGCCTCTCCATGAGGCCCACATCCAAATGGCTTTTTGTCCCAGGACTCCCAAGTGGGAGTCCCGAAATTGCCAAAGTTGGGACTCTTGCAACTTTGGAGCCTCATAACTTTGTGTGCAGACCTCCGATCGAGATGAGATCTGAAGCAAAGTTGTAGCCTTCATCAAGAGCTTCCCAACGATATGTGGCACACCACCTTCACGCAAGGAAATCAGGTCGATTCTTGACTTTTAGTGGTTGAGAGTCAAACTGCCAATTTGACTTTCGGCCTTTCTTTTGGCCATAACTTGTGTTTTAGATGCTCAAATGGGTGATACGAGTTCATTTAAGACATCTACGTTTCAATAGCTTTCCAATGATATAAGGAAATTCTCAAGCTATTGGGTTTTGACCCTTGCAATCACTCTCTGAACATTCAGGAGTCCATCAGGACTTTAACTCCCAACATGGGAATTCACTTAGGAGTCTGAGGGTTTTTTCCCTCACACTCTTTTGCACTCCTGGGGGCATGAAAATGCAAACTCCCGGGCTTAGTCTTGGCCCGCACCCTTGCGAACCCCTTTTGCCTTAGTCGCGAGCCTAAGGCTAGGGTTACGACACACTAGTTTTGAAGCTCCCTCCAAACATTGGAACTTTGCACCTACCACAAATGCTTCAAAAATGTCCCTAGTCACATAAAATTTCACCTCAACGTTAGAATCATGAGCTTGTGCCCAAATGTGGTTTGTTTGGCATTCAAATGCCAAGTGATCAATGCCATTATTAAAATTTATAACCCATCTCATTAAAATTGTTTCATGATTACCTTTCACAAGAAACTAGAAAGATGCAAATGAATTAGATTTGAAAGCAGTAGAAGGATCTAGGAACACTTCATGTAAGTATACTTAGGACAATTTGATTGTTTACACCAAATCAATGACCAAAACATTTCAAGCTTGTGCAATGTTAATCAAATTTTTCACAATGCTTAGAAAAGGAACAATGCAAGCAAAGTTCAAAAAAGTCTCAACATTAATTAGATGTTCCAAATTGAGGGCAACACCTTGGATTGTAAGGTTGTCAAGTGCCATTTTTAGCAATAATGGATGATATTTTTGTAACACTTGTCTGAATGGGCTTAACATAGAAATCTAACGCATCTTGACATTGTTCAAGATCTTCAAGCCCTTTGTTTCCATGATCTCCCCCAATTTAACCAATTCCAAGTGCCTCTTTGGAAAACTAGAAAAATATTTGTTTAATGATTACATGATTACTTCAAGATGATTAACCATAGGTAGGATTGAAAAAGTTTGGAAAATTAAGTTGGTTCAATGCACCATGCAAAAAACACCAATCATGAATGGAGCAAATTGGGATTGGAGTTGGATGATAACACATGTGTGGGTCAAAACCTATAACTATGAACCAAAGGGATTACTTTGGAAAAGGACTACATGTATTTTTTCCCCAAAAAAATTTTTACATGCAAATGAATTTTTGAATGAATTTTTTTGTAATTTGTTCTAAAAAATATTAAAATGTTCCCCAATGAATCTTTTTTTTTGGTGAATCATTATTGAATAAATATGAATTTTTAAATGTGTGTAGATTTTTTACAAATTCAATGTTTCATCTTGAAAAATGATCAAAATTTTAAATCATCACCAAAAATTAAATTTCACATTATTTAGTTTTATTATACTTTAATCTATAACTTTTCTTCATACATCATGTACGTTATAACCCATTTATATGTGGTAAACTACTCTTGAAACTCCAAAATTCTTAAACAATTTTGAAACATTCTTTGAATTTTTAAAGTTTTAAAATTCCACATTTTAAAAAATAAAAGTGTTTTTTTAATGTGGCTAATATGTTCTTATCATCTATAATTTTTTCAATGAAAATTCTGTTATTATATGAGTCTTTTTTATAGTCCTTCACAAAATTGACACAAAATTCACAAAATTAATGCATTAGGTGTACATTTTCAAACATTTTAAATTAAAACCAAAACTTAAAATTGGATCAAATGAATTTTTACTCTAAATTCCTTAACATTCATATGAAGGAAAAAGGACTAACTTGTCATGATTACTATTGTTTTAAATGGTAATAAAATAAATAAATGTTTGATTTTTGACTCATTAGGTCTAACATCCAACGCCTTTTTTAGTTCCTAATTATGTGTTTTGACCCATGCGATAGCCCTAGAATACACTAACACCATTAGCACCAAAAAACATTAATTTTTAAGAAATGAAATGAAAGTTTGAAATACCTTCATTAACAAAAATTGTTTTGTAATGTTTATAATCAAGTTGGTTACATTAAAACCATGAATTAAACGTTCTAGAATAATAACATAGGGACCCTTATCCAATTTTGAATGGTATATGCATGGTTTGAAAGCCAAAATTAGTTAAAAATTAAAGTAACCTCATCAGAAGACAAATGTCACAACCCCACTTTGAGGGAAATGTGAGGTCACCACTCACACTCCTGAAAATGGGACTTGAGGACTCCCGAAAACTCAAAGTTCGATTGCAGGGGTTAAAACACCTCGCATTGAGGTGTTCTCTATACCGTTGGAAAGGTCTTGGAGTGTAGACGTCGAAAATGGCCTCGCATGAGCCATTTGGACATCTGCAGCAAAGTTATGGGCGAAAGAAGGGTCGGGAGTCAAACTGGCAGTTCGACTCCCAACCACTAAAAGTCGGGAATCGACCCGATTTTGGTGTGTGCAGGTGGAGTGCGACACACCATTGAAAATTTCTCAAGGAGAGCTACAAGTTTGCTTGAAACCTCGCCCCTATCAGAGGTCGGAGCGAAAAGTTATGAATGCCCAAAGTTCCGAAAGTCCAAACCGGGACAGTTTCGGGACTCCACTTTGGGAGTCCCGGGAAAATGTGCCATTTGGATACAAGTGTGGCAGAGAGACGCAGAAAATACTATATGGGGGAAGGTGGTGGCTTCCCCCGAGTCCAGGCTGTGGTGAGTCACGTGAGTCTAAGGTTGCCCGTGGCTTGTTCCAACACCAAAACGGTGCAAAATGAGTTCTAACCAACTTGTTGGTTGGATTTGGATGCAGGACCGAGTAACTAAGTAGCTTGTCCCTCTTCCTAGTCTCATCCCGGAGCTTTCAGCATGCCCTCTCACCCCCTTTAGTGCTGGAAGCTGGAAGCGGCACCAAGTTCTAACTATTTTCGTTCTTTAACATAGTTGGACCCTTTTTAGGTCTAACAAGGAACTTGGGGGCGTGTCAACAAAGTAAACACATTAACTTTACCCAATACAAGCTTCATAGCTTGCATGACAATGGTATGGCAAGCTTTAACCATACCTCAACCTGCAATATCAAACTAATGTTTTTCTAGACAATGTTTAACTTTCAACAATTCAAGAAGAGACTTCATATTTTCGAAATTTGTCATGGGTCTACTATGAGATAACACATACAAAATGACAAGAAATTGGACAAATTTTCTTTTGTTAGAAGCCAAACCTTGATAAATAACAAGTTGGAAAACAAAATTAACAAGGATTTGGGCAAACAAAACTTGTTTTTCTGCATGTGCACATTTTTTATTCTCATAGAACTCTCCAACTTTCACCTTAGGCATAGCAAAAGTAGTTTTCCTCCTCCCTAAATGCTTTAGCAAATAATCAAGCTTGGATATTAATAATTTTTTTCTACCCTCAACTTTTGAACAAATTATGCACCTTACGAAATTCACCAAACCATCCCCATCAATGAAATTTTTTTCCCATAGCAATCGTGTTGCCCAAACATTTTGAATTTATAACCCAATTCATATTTCCATTTTTTCATGATGGATTTTAGCAATTCAAAGTCCTACTCCAAATTTATAATAATTGCAATAGATACATCGTTGTTTAATGAAGCAACATTAAAATCAGAACCTAAATGGGGGTCATTCAATGCTTCAAATAGAGGTGATTTAGGGCTAGAAGGTTCTAGGGGAAATGTAGGAAACCTAAAAACCAAACAAAGCCTTGTACTTGAAATTTAATAGAAGTTTTGGTAGGGCCATCATGCGTAAGATCAATTCAAAAACCTAATAGAAACAAGGCTCTTTATACAAACAAAAATAAAATAAGTTTCCACAATTTTTTTTGTAGGACCAAGGTTGATTTAAAGAAAAACCTAGAATTATTTCAAAAAATCTTGATTTCACATTGAAGTTTTGTTGTTAACCTTCAAGTTTTAGTTGCACACACATCTGTGACCAACATGTTACATTACTTGATGTCTACAATGACAATTAAAAACCCATTCAACTACTTAATACCCACATATCCAAAATGAACATTAATGTTACAACATACCATTAACATTGCAATAGCACCACTAATGTTGCAGCAACACCACTGATGAGCATTAATGTTGTAGCAACACCACCAACATTGCACTAGTTACACAACTAATGTTTTGTAGCAACACCATTGATGACACTAATGTTGGAATAAAAAAATCAATGTTATAGTAACACCACTAACACTACAACACTAACACTGATGAACACATTCCGACAATAGCACTGATAAACATTGACATTTTAGTAAAAACATTGATGTTATAGTAACACCTTCCATGTTATAACAACAACACTAATGAACACACTCCAATAATAACACTGATGAACATGTTGTAACAATAACATTAATGAACATTGAGCATTACAGCATCAGCACCGATGTATACACAATAGCACCAGTGTTTATGAACATGTAACAATAGCGTTAATGGACACTAAACGTTGCAACAACAACATTAATGAACACTAAACTCTACAATAATAGCATTCACGTACACACTATAGTATGAGCACTTATGAACATACTACGCTATAACAACACTGATGAACATGCTACATTACGTTGCATCAACACTAATGAACATGTTATAATAATAACACTGATGAACACATTGCAACAATGCCATTAACGTGTAGTAACACCAAGGTTGAACACATTACAACACCACCACAGATGAGCATGTTACAACAACAGTAACACTACTACTTACAATGATAAACAAAAAAATTATTTAGGTGCTTGAATATTCATGATTAGCATATTGCAAGTCCACTTGTTGCCTACAAAAAAAAACCATTTAGGACAAAATGTCATGCCCGTACATGGGTTCATACATGATGGCCAGTTACGAGCATGCCCATGTGTGCTTTTAGGGTTAATGTATGGCCTTAGGCGATTGTACGCTATTAGGTACTTAGGGTTTCAATTTGTTGGCGGCAGTATAAAAGGCTCAACCCTTTCTTTCTCCTTTTAGTTTTTTTAGAATTTCTTTGTCAAAAGTTTCCTCCATAATAAGCTAGGATTTCTAGATGCTCACGGCTGCCATTGCACGGCCACCGTCTACATACATTTCATTTCCTTTTTTCTTTGCAATTTAATTCTGGAAAAACTTTAGTTTCTATTTTTTCATGTTGAAAACGGCAAATTTTTTGTGCCTTTAAATTCTTGAGTTGTTGCTACTCATCTTGTTGCTGCCGGAAGGAGTGCACTACTAGTGTTGCTACTAGTGTTGTTGGAGGGAGCTTGCGTTATTATGTTTCTTACAACCAACAAAGCCGGGACACTAGAGAGCATGTTTCAAAACTTTTCTTTTTCTCCCATTTTTTTTCTATCTTGAAATTGTCTAGTAAAAACATAAAATAAAAAAAACAAAAATGTTGCAGCGCTGCGTTGGCTAGGGCTGCAACACGCTGCTGCCATCATCACAGTAGCGCCGTGAGTTGTAGCATTGTCGGCCATCGCCGCAGTAGCGAGCTGCAACGCGCTGCCAACCATCGTCGCAGCAGCGAGCTGCAACGCGCTGCCAACCTCACCGTAGCGTTGCCGGCCATCGCTGCAGCAGCGAGCTACAACGCACTGCCGGCCTCGCCGCAACGTTGCGTTGCTAGCTTCGTTGTAACAACGAGCTACAACGCGCTGCCGACCTCACTGTAGTGTTGCATTGCTAGCTTCGTCGCAACAACGAGCTGCAACGCGCTATCGACCTTGCCGTAGCAGCGAGCTACAACGCACTGCCGGCCTCGCCATAGCAACAAGCTACAACGCGTTGTCGACTTCAGTGTAGCAACGAACTGCAACGCGTTGCCGGCCTCAGCGTAGCAGCGAGCTGCAATGTGCTGCCGGCCTCGTTGCAACGTTGTGTTGCCAGCCTCGCCACAACAGCGAGTTGTAACACGCTGCCGGCCTCGCCACAACGTTGTGTTGCCAACCTCGCCACAGCAGCGAGTTATAACACGCTGCCGACCTCGTCGCAGCGTTGCGTTGCCAAGAGCTGCAGTGCAGCGCCGCCACCTGCCATCGCAGCATCGGTGGTTGAGCTCTGCCCGTTCGACGTCCGTCGGACTTTCGTCAAACTTTCGTCCAACTTTCGTCCGTTCGACATTCGTCAGACTTCCATCCAACTTCTGTCGAATATCCATCCTACGTCCTACGCCCTGCACCATGTCATCCTACGTTTTGATGTCATGCGTTTGATGTCATGTCGTCCTACGTCCTACGCCTTGACGTCCTACTAATCTGCCGTCTTGTTTTTTTTTTCATTCGGCATTTATTTGACTTCCGTCCAACCTTCGTCCAACCTTTGTTAGACGTTTGTTTGAGCTTCACGCAATGTTTGTTGGGCACGGGTTATTCCCAACGACACACTATATTATTCAAATCGTACATTGTGTTTTTAGCTAATGCTATATATTATCACAAAATTTTAGGGCATGGGACAACACCATGTCTTCGGATGATGAGAGCATTACCGCTCGACGAGAGTCCAGGTATCAATTACGAAGTAACATACAATCGTTTGAGACGATTTCTTTAAGTTCATGATCTTCATGACGGTACCATCAAGGATGCACAACACCATCGTCATCTAGTATAACTCCTACCAGGAATTCAAGTTTAGGTTACACTACATCAATAGTACATCAAAGTCCATTTGGAGGGGTTAATCAGTGAGGTACGCCTATTGCTGCACCTACTTTCACACCATCACCGTATATTCCATTGCAAGTTGTGACCTCAACACCCATATACACCATGGAGGTCAGCAATTTCTCTGGGAGAATCTAATACACCTGGAGGTACATCAGCTTTTGAAGAAACAATTACAACTTTCTACGAATCTACGTAGTTGGATAGTGGAAAACCCAATACACCAGGTTCTTCAAACACATTTTCCAACTCCATTCCATGTGTTTCCAACTACCTTTTTGTTATGGGGAACCAACTCACCAAGAAGGAGAGACACCAAGTCATAAACTTACTAATTAAGTATGAGAATGTGTTTGCATTCTCAATGAAAGACTTAGGTAGGTGTAAGACCATGTAATTCTCTATAGACCTTATAGATGAAACACCTGTCTATCGAAGGAGGCATAGGTTGAGCAAACATGAATGGGAACTAGTAGATGAAAGATGCAAGAAGCTCCATGAAGTTAATCTCATTCAGCCATCAAGTTCTGATTTCATAGCCGCTACAATAATGCCAGCAAAAAAAGATTCAGTTGGATTATGAACTGAAAAAAGGATGTGCGGGGATTATAGGCCTTTGAACCTAGTTACACTTCATGATAGGTACCCCATGCCCATCCCTGAAAAATTGTTTGATAGCATTGGAGATTCAAACATCTTCATAATTGTGGATCTGAGGCAAGGTTTCAACCAGATTGTGCTCGCTGCGAAGGACCGCAAGAAAATAGCATTCCATGGAAACAACAAGTTATGGGAATGGCTTGTGATGCCTTTTGGATTAAAGAATGCACATGTCTTCTTTCAACAAGTCATGGACTAGGTTCTCGAAGGGGCAGATTTCCTGAAGTGCTACATAGATGACATTCTAGTGAATAGCAAGGGACTCCTACAACATTTGGCTCATCTTGAGGAGTTATTCAAGAGGCTCCACGAAGTTAATATGAAGATCCATCCTAAAAAGTGTGAGTTTGTTGTCATTTCAATAATCTACCTTAGACATAGAATTTTGCCAAATGGTATTATGGCTCATTGGGCCAAAGTAGTAGCCATTTTGGAGGTGCCCAATCCTACTAATGTTCACATCTTGAGGAGTTTCATTGGATTATGTAATTACTACAGAATTTATGTCCAAGACTTCAATACTATTGCTCATCCTCTCTATGCATTGCTAAAGAAGGATGTTGTTTGGACATGGAATAATGAGGCTCAAGAAGCTTTCAACACATTCAAGGAAAAGCTTTCAGAGTTCCCCATTCTGAGAATACTTGATTTCAACAAGGTTTTCATTCTACACACTTACTGGAGTGCTCTTGGTATTGGAGCTATTTTTGGCCAACTTGATAAGGAAGGCAAGGAATATGTTATCGCCTATGCATCTCGAAGCAACAACAAGGCTGAGAGCAACTACTCTTCATACAAGGGGGAGTGCATTGCTATTTTATGGGCCGTCATACATTTCAGGCCCTATCTTTATGGCACCAATTTCACTTTGTATACGGGCCACTAGTCTATTAAGTGATTGATGACCAACGATAAGCTTATTAGTAAGTTAGCTTGTTGGGCGCTTATACTTCAAGAGTATGAATTCAAGGTTATTCACTGACCTAGTATTACACATTAGAATGCGGATACCATGTCACGAAGACCCCTCACTACCTTTGAAGATTTTTCAAAAGCCAAGCAAGATTTTGACCAGATTCCAATAATACATGTATCTGAGGCATCTAGTTATCTTGCACTACTACAATGTAACCTGGTTGAGCATCCCATTCTGGATATATGGGAGGACTTAGACATTCTGGGGTTTCTTCAACATGGGGAATACCCTCCCCAAGTTACATCAAGTTAGCGGGATCGCGTACAACAACAGTCCAAACGTTACTCATGGAGGGACAATCACCTCGTCCGATGCTTACCACAAGGCGACAGAGTGGTTCCACCACCACATGAACGGCTTGGTCTTATTCAAAAGGTACACTCGGAACTTGGACACTTTGGAGTTAAGCGTACTTATAGCCTTCTCGCTCCTCATTACCATTGGAGAGGTACGTATGCTCAAGTCCGAGACATCATTGCTAGGTGTGAACAATGTGATAGAGTGAGAACTTCTTTCTCCTCTCGACAGCTCACGCTTTTTCCACTCCCTATTCAAGGCATGTTTTATCGTTGGTCATGTGATTTAGCTGGAGAGTTACCACAAACCTCTAGGGGTAATGTTTACATCATGCTTATGATTGAGCATTTTTCAAAGTGGGTTGAGCTTGTTACGCTACTGGACAAGTCATCACACAACACTAGCCAAGTTTTCTTACAACAGGTTCTAAGTAGGTTTGGGGCTTGTGTTGAGTGCTTTATTGATCAAGGATCAGAATTCAGGGGAGAATTCCAAGAACTACTTGACCATGCTCTCATTGACCATCTTCGGATTTCAAAAGATCATCCCCAAGCTGATGGCCTTGCAGAAAGGATGGTTCAAACATGCAAGAAGGGACTTCAAAAAATTGCCTCACTAAGAACAAAGAGGATTGGGACCTGGCCCTCCCTTACATCGCCATGGGTTACAAGATGTCTAAACACGCCTCTTTATCTCATTTCTCTCCTTACTTTTTACTTTTTGGGAGACATCCCATTCCACCCCCTTTCATTGTTGCTCAAATGGACCAAGTTGTGGACTTGGACTCCCCAACCACTTGGGCTAGGGTCATCACAGAAAGGGCTGCTCTATTAAGGAGGGTTATGCCCATGGCCATGGAGAACCTGTCCATTGCACAACATCAAAACACCTTACGGTATGCACACACATGAGGTGTCAGTTAAAGACCTAAGGTGAGACAATTTGATGTTGGTGATTTTGTATATCTCCAGCGGTAACCAAATGATACTCCAGACACTTCTTCCAATTGCACTATCTTAAGGATTAAGGCGATAAGGCCTTCAGGTGTGTTGGAGCTGTAAGGAACTGACGGACGCACAATTTGGGATCATTCCAAAAATTGTGCGCCCTGCCACCTGTCGAACTTGGATCCTACCATCATCACGTCGACTTGGATTCCTCCACTTGATTATCCATGTCAGGTATGTCAAAGGATGGACAATGCTGATCAGATGCTGCTTTGTGACAGCTGTAATGGTGGATACCGTCTCTTCTGCCTCAAGCCGGAGCTCACTCAAGTTCCTGTCGGCAATTGGTATTGTTCATCATGTTCTCCTACAACACCTTGATTCCTACTTAGACCATGCCACGCTTTTTTCGGCTCAGGTCTAGGGGGGGATACATGAGAATTTCATCTCAGCCTCCCTTGTGCATTATATATATATGTGTGCATGCATTTCTTTTTAATTGATTAGTTTATACCTTTGACTGGCTTTAGTCTTTTTGTTTAGTAAAATTTACTACATATTTACATCCTTACAACACCGTACGTCACGACATTACACGTCACGACAGCTATCATGCCCATACATGGCCTCATACATGATGGCTAGTTACGAGTATGACCATGTGCACTTTTAAGGTTAATGTATGGTCTTAGGTGACTGTACGCTATTAGGTACTTAGGGTTTTAATTTGTTGGCGGCGGTTTAAAAAGCCCAACCCTTTCTTTCTCCTTTTAGTTTTTCTAGAATTCCTTTGTCAGGAGTTTCCACGATAAAAATAAATAAATAAATAAAATCTTAAATCTACATAATCACAACAAAAACACACAATGCATTGAAGAAGATTTCATGTGCATTTTAACTACATTGAAATAACCTATTTCGAAGCTTCTTGATACTTGAGTGTCACAACTCACAAGTCACATGCAATTGCCAAGATGATGCATCGTGATTCACACAAATTACAAGTTGCAAGTTGTAATAAACAATTGGCTTCCAATATTCTAAAGTTGAGCTTTACAAAATTTTGATTTGTGGCTAGCCTTTGGACTCTAGTGGCTAGGCTTGGGTATCATATAATATTACATCCTCCCCACTAGGTTACATTCTTGGCAACCTCCAACCTTTGGATGGAAAACTTTTGGTGAATCGGATGGTTGTGATTGCTCCAAAGTGGAACAATAAAATGGCCATTAACATCATGCATTCAGCAACATACCCAAATTCACTTTCATCACTGATTGGCAAGGTGACATTTTTGACATCTTTTTGTTAGCAACATTTGTTGTGTTTGAATGATCATGCTAGCAATGTGACCTTTTTAAAAATCTCAATCTAGCAAAAATCTTAGTTTAAAAAAAATTCATTTAGGGAGGTTGTTACCATTTTTTTTGGGTTGTTTTTTAAAGAAATTTTGCCAAAAAAAAACCCTACTTAAGGGACCTTCTTTGGAACATTTTTTGGACACTTTTTCTTTTAAGGCACCTTTGGGGATTTATTTGAAACTTTTTTTTACTCTTTTGTTTTCTTGAAGGTACATTTGGGAGTTATTTGAAAACTTTTTTTTTAACCCTTTTCTTCTTGAGGGTACATTTGGGGCAATTGTTTGAGTTTTTTTTTGGCTTGATGATACATTTGGGGGAGTTTTTTGAAACTTTTTTGGACCATTTTTAGTAATTGAGGGCACACTTCAAAGATTTTTTAGGGTTTGCACTATGGACTACATGAGATAGCTTTTAGGGTTAATCTACATGGACTATATATAGAGAAGAAAGTTCCTCCACTTCTCACTATTTTCTCATTTTAACTTGTGGGATTTTCATTTGTTTTCTTATTTACTTAAGGTTCATCTTACTTTGATTTTTACTTTAGATTACCATATTTTTCCATCTCCACTTTGATTCCATTGTTAATAAACAAGAAATCAAATGCAAAATATAAATGGTGTTATTGCAAGAAAACTAATAAATCAAACCAACATGCTCACAAACAAAGAACATAGAATAAAAAACACACCAAGGTTCTTGTCCCAACTAAAACAAACCAACTTGCAACAATCAAAAGAGAACTCCAAAACACCAACACCAAAAAACTTAACCAAGAAGCCAAAGCCAAAAATAAACCTATTAAACTACATAAAAAAAATAATCACCAAACTAACCAAGTTATTTTCTCCTATTCAAATAACTAATGAAGATTAACAAATTAAACTAGGATTCTCAACATTAAAAAAAAGTATAACGAGTTGTTCTAAATTGCAATTATTTTAACTAACTTCTTACATAGATGTTGACTAAACTTCACATATGAAATCATTAACAATCAAATATATGATCCAATTGACTACACAATTGGTAGTCAATTGGGATGGAGACTTCTAACTATAATTATAACATATTCTTAACTATTAACTTTGAGTTAATTTTTTATCTTTTACTTAAGAGGTTAGTGACTTCAAGGACATCCTACTAATTTTTATTATTGGGAATTCCTTCCCTCACCTTCCTTTTGCACCATACAACAACCTGCTGCACACGCAGCTTGCAAGTGCTGGAAATTTTGCCTGGTGCTTCCAAGTCTCTCCTCTTCTTCTTCCTTCAGTCATGGGCGTCTTTCACATCAAATCTTTCCAGAGTCAAGTTCTCACCACTGGTCGATAGAAACATGATGACACCAGGGAGTTCTCAAAAGGGTTTGGATGTGGACT
>Ga0209611_10011581_pt1 | contig 12658 bp, 9 predicted proteins | sample S1TSphgellanicum_3_FD_187693 | JGI IMG/M metagenome (GOLD analysis project Ga0209611, IMG submission 187693) | Host-associated microbial communities from peat moss isolated from Minnesota, USA - S1T2_Fc - Sphagnum magellanicum MG (SPAdes) (version 2) | ecosystem: Host-associated > Plants > Peat...
CAGAAATAAGATGTAGAAGTTCCAATCCACATGCATTTGGGGGATTATAAGAATACAGAATTAGCATGGTACCTTGAGAGGTTGCCGTCCATAACGCTGAGATAGAACTTCTGCATTATACTCCGTAGCTTGCGTGGCCCTCAGGCCTGCCCGTCTCTCAGCATCCCTCTCATTGATCTCCGCAATTCGAAGAAGAGCTGTAGGTGCTTGCCGAGTGACCTCTTTAGGGTCCCTGGTGTTCGCTCCGCTAGTGGCTGAGGAATCCCCCGCAGCTGCGTCGTTTGGTAGCACCTCCACCAAAACGGCTGTTACAACACCCGCTCGTCGTGGCTGACTCATGTTCTCGTACACACGTTCTTGAAAGAATAACTTCTTCGTCTTATTCAGCGAAGAAGAAGCTGGCGGCAGCGCTTTCTCGATTCCACCGTGCCGCCATCCAACTGTAGTTGCCGAACGAATCCTTCTGGGCAAAGCGCGAACATCTTCAAAACGGCTCGAAGAAGAAGGAGAAGAGAAGAAGATCAAACGCGAAGTCGTGGTCGACGACGAAACGCCCATGGCTAGAGCCAGAGAACAAGAAGAAGGCAGAGCCATAACTGAAGAAGCAGCTCTACAGGAGGTCGATTCAACATATATTGTCACAACCCAATTTCTCTCTCCATGGCCACTTGAATGCACCCGGAATCGAAAACAAAAAGCCCCATCACACTAAATACTAACTACAACCCTGCTAATGCAATTCTCTACAACAACATAATGCAGCTAACTATTTTGGATTTCTAATTCTCTGCTTCCAAACTCTGTTTTGATCAATGTTCGTCAAGCTTTTAAGTCCCGGTACAGTCGTTGTAGGTCCAAGTACATCAAAAGACTGCCGATGCTACTATGGACCATCATCAACGATCTACTAACTTTCTCGGTTTCAGAGAGCAACAGCATAGACACAAAAAAACAAAATGAAAGGATATGACATGACCGTGCAACAACCGGTGCAACAACAACTTCGAAGAATAATAAGACAGCAGCAGCAGCAGCAATTGGTTCATGGATTCGGGATTAGGGGTTTACACGTTTACACGCAAGTCTTGCGTGGCCCCTTGGTGTCTCTCTAGTTTTACCGGGCAGTTAGCCAACGGATAATGATAAGCTTTCTTTTTTTCTAGCGCCCACCATAATCTAGTTCTCCAAAAGAAACCCATCTCACAGGATTCTCTCTACACGTTACCTACATGATGATCCAACAAGCCCCGACTGAGAAGCTACAACTCTCAACCACGTAAATGGGGGTGAGTTCTGGCCGGTCCTCGAGAGATTGGCCTACCCAATGCAGCAGCACATACTACGACTTTTTTCAGCCCACTAGATGGATTCTGCCCGGGAGTTGAGATCTGCAATTTTTGTGGGGCCAGGCTACTGCGCTACTGCCCGTGAGAGAGGAGAGAGCGCTAGCATTACAGGAACCACTTCTGTTCATGAAGGGCCCACTTCCGAGTGCCTGCAACTGTCTCTGAAGGGCCCCAGTGAACCAGAACCCAACAACACACACCAATGAATGAAATTCAGCTAGTTGTGGATGAAGAAGCCCCCCAACTGAGTTCAGTTCAGCACCGAGCCTGTAACCTTTTCCCTGGAATCCTTGTTTTACATTGGTTACCCATGTGGTATCAAGTCAATGGTGGATGAACCCCAACTCTACCAGTTATTAATGGATGGGATTCCACATTGTGATTTAGTTGTGGATGTAGAGCATTCAACCAGTGCAATGAAAATTACATTTAACATCAGGTTCTATGCTAGGGTAAATAGGCTGGTGAGCAAACACTTAAGAACTCAAAAGAGGTCGAATTGTAACACATTGTTCCTTTGATTTTGTAGCTCAAAGAACATTTGTAACATTTGTTTGATTGTTGCATCTTTTCCTCTGGAGTAGAAAGAAGTTTTGTAAAGCCCTAGTTGGTGCACCCATCAAGTTTTAAATCACTCAAAACAGACTAAAAATGAGGAAAATATGAAGCTGGAACTAGAGGGTGGTATGGAGCTATTTAAAATTTTTTTTTGAAGCAAACTATCACCCATTCTCTTCCTGTGTTTGTCACGTGGTTCTGTTTCTTCTGATGTTCAAAGAACATTTGTAACCCTCCAGTTTGCGAATCCAATGACACAAAATTGGTCAATTTGGTTCAAGAATGTGAAAGTGTTGAAAAATATTCGATGATAAGTACGTGTTTGATGATGAGCGGTTCTACTTATTACTACCTATTACACAATATAAGTGCCCAACATGAAATTTCTCAAATTTTTTGATTGTATTTGTGTCATGACTCATCATCACAAACTCTTCAAGTATCTCTGGTATTATATGTTCCCAGATTAAAAAAGTGTGGTATCGGTAGTGGTTAAAGACCATGGGTTTTGAGTGAAAGAATTCAGGTTGAAATCTTTCACAACTGTCATGTTCTTCCTCGACTGCGAAGTGTGACCAAGTTTGGGGAGAACATCTTGGGAAAGAAGATGGCTTTGGGAAAAAGACTTGAACATGAATCTTTCACTCAAAGAAAAGCCCTTTAATCATTGTGCACTTCCCCTTTCTTATTTCAAAATGCCTGATGCTAAGCAATGAGCATACTTAAAACAGATTCTATCATAAATAGAAAAATGTGTGATACTGATACATAGTTAAAAAAGTTATCATAATAGAAGAATGTGATATTCAGTACATCTAAAACGTTTGTTATAATCTGAGTCCAAGAAAAGAATTTGAGCAAGTTGTTTGGTGTTTGAGTCATTCGAATTACTTTAGCAGCGCCAACAATCTTTGAAACTGCTTCTGGGTGCACATGAAAGCACAGCTCAGAGTCTTCATGACAAGCCATCATTCAGGTTCTTCTACACTTTCCTTCCAGTCTGCGAAAGCATGTATTCTTTGTGCACAATCAAAATTTAGAAAGTAAATTGAAGTGTGAGACCTAAAGATCATCTTCGACTGAAACTCTATAGTAAGTTGTACACTGGTGCAATGGATTCTATGACAATGCTCTTTCTTCTTTACAAACATTTCAAATGTGTCATCAGGAGACCAACTACATAGTAATGTGCCTAATAGATCTCATGGAGGAAATTCAGGAGTGTTGCTGCACTAACCGTTGTTGCAGCACGTTTCTGCATCTCCAGCGGTGTCTCTGCAATCGTTAAACTGTCTCTCCCTGCTCTTTTCTTTCATTTTGCAAGGCATTAGGTTTTGTCATTTCAATTGTCTCACACATTGACTCATTAACACCAAAGGGAGTCCATTTGTGTTGTCTAATTTCAGCATTTTCTGAACATGGTAACTGAGCTTGCAGGTGGGAGCTCTTCAATTGTGCATTGGCGGGTTTACAGACAGTGAGCTTCTGTTCTTGAGTTCACTGTTTGTGTTGTGAGGTATGCTTGATTGCACTTTGCCAGAAAGACTTTGTGACATTGCCATAATTTGAGCATTTTTTGTGGCGCCTTGTATTGGTTTCACCATAGTTCTTATCCATCGATCAACAATAGTTTCAGCCATGATTGTGACCAAACAAAAAACATCTAGGAAGTATGGTGAGCCAAATGAAACTTGCGAGGTGCAGGACGCAGTATCACTACGGACATGTTCCTTCTGAACTGGAGATCGAGATTGCTGGGAGTCGAGGTGATCATTATTGCAGGGGAGTGCGCGTAGAATGTCATAACTTCTGTGTTGAGTAATGTCCATTGGGCGGCTCCCAACAAGGTTGCCATGGATTTTAGCGGTCGCCGTTGGACGACCGCTATATACCTTCGTGTCCGGACGGCGGCTTTTGCCAAGTGCTCTGCCTTGGTGGGCGACGCGTGCGTGACACTCGACACTCCTGCATACATGTGCTGACAACTGGCTGCTGCATTGCGACGCTGGTCGTTTGGCCGCGCGGCTTTGCAAAGTTTCGAGTCTTGATGGCAATCGGAAGCCACGAGAGTTAGCATTTTCATTTTTGCATTTAGAGCGGCACATGAGATGCGTTATGCTTTTAGTACGCGATTGCCCTTTCTTGACAATAATTCATTAGAAGAGAGCTTTGTTCTTCTGCCCCAATTGAGTTAGTAACGAACTTCTGCTTTTTTGTTTTCTGCGATTTTTTTTTTGGGCGGTTTCTTCTTTCGCGGGAGGTCTCGGCGTCGTTTTCTACAGAGGTAATATGTCTCCTCTTGTATTTCATGTCTCTATTGTTGTGGTTGTTCTTAAATTGTTGTTGCAAGGCGCTGCATGTATCAAGCGACGAATGAGATTGTTGTGGTTGAGATAGTTTTCATTTTTTGGAAGCAGGATTGGAAGTCTAGGAGTTCTCTTTTGAAGCGATTTGTTTTACAGAAAGCATATTAAGGTTTTCTTTTCAAGTTCGCTGTGAAGTAGGGATTTAATTTATCTCGTTGGACGTTATAAACAGTTGTTGAGCGCGAGAGATGGCGACGATGAGATCGGCACCATCTTTGTTGCTGAAGTTTCTTCAGCGAAGTACAGCTTTTCAGGTTAAATTTTGTTGTTGTTCTTGGCCGAGTACCAGCAAATTCTGGTTGAAAAATCTTGGCGCGCTCAAAATCCGTTGGATGTTTCTTTAGACAGTTTGTACATCTAGGATGCCGCTGCTCATACGTTTACTACTTGTGGATTCAGTCTTCTTTGCAGATTGGCATCTGACATTTCAGAATTTCTAGAGCAACCTGAATTTCAGATGATTTGTTCTGAGCGCGATGGTTGAGATAATGGTGATGGCAGGTGGCAAGGTACCAGCAGCCTCATCAGCCTTTTCCAAGGGGCCAGATCGCAATTACTACTCCTCTCTTTGCATCACCTCCATCACAGGGACTTTTGAGGCGTTTCTTCGCGGCTGATGGCTGGCAGGTCTGGTTCCTTGTCACCGCATTTTACCCTTGCTAAACCACATACTTGATCGGCCCACTTTCCACAGAGTACCCTGTTTTCCTGCATTCCTTTTTTTTAGAGTCCGTTTCTCTAATTACGATAATACCCTCCAAAGTCCTGCAAATTCTGAGAGTAAGGACATGAGCATAGCTGTTTCATTGAGAAACTAACAATGTGTCTCGGTTTCTTTCTCTACAATTGCAGTCCAGCGCACAAGATCCGGAGCATGTCAAGGAATATGAGAAGGCTAAAATGGTCGACGAAGGTGGTGCCGATCATAGCTCCTTTGAAGAAGCTCGCGAGGTAGTGAGAAAAAGTAGAACTGCTCCTCCACAGGATAGTTCTCAGCAAGCTGTAGAGAATCGGAGTGAGACAACAGAAGCGACTGGGGATTTGAAGAAGACGGCAAAGCAGACTACGAGTGAGGTAGCTGAGAGCGCAAAAGGTACTTCACGCAAGGTTGAAGAAACAGTCACAGGCAAAACTCAGGAGGTGAAAGAGGATGGTGAAAGTATAGTGGAAAACGTGAAGGAAACGGTGCAAGGCTTGAAGGATGTTGGAGTTGAAGCTGCAAAAGCAATCAAAAGAGACACCAAAAAGGTAGCTGAGAAAGTAGGGATCAAGAGTCCAAATTGAGAAGGGTTGCATACATTTTTGAATGCACATATTTTGCAAGACAAAGTATGGTACAAAAGTTTCTGCCTTCAATTTTTCAATGATGGGAGCTGTCTGGACTCTGAAGGCATCCCAGATTACTCTCTGACCAGAGAATTACTTTAAGGTATTATTGTATGATTGACCATTACATTCCCTGAGGAACTTGACACTCTTCTCCTTGCAGAAAGGGTTTGGGAGATTTTGGACATCTAGTAACATTACTGATATACTGCCTTACAATTGTCATTGGGAGGTGTGTACATAAAATGCTTGCAGTTCACTAATAATTACCCAAAATTGTCCTTGAGACATGTATATGGCCTGCATTGCAGTTCACAAATGGAATGGTCATGGTTTTCTGACTGCAAGATTAAATCCTGTGAGAAGAGGAATAATCTCCTTGCCTGATTTTGAAATGGGGGAAACATGTCAGAGATTAGTTGTAGTTGCAACAAGTGGCTATTGTCATGATGGTGCAAATTTCAGATGCATCTATAGAAGCTGCTTTGGCAATAGCCAGATGGTCAGAGCTGGATATCTTATGTAGAGAACTTCAGTGTTGCAAGAACTGTGTATCTTAACTCATTCTTGTAAAGATGAAATGCATACTATGTCTATTATGTGGGAGTGATTTACAGTAGACCAATGATTATATGAAAAGGAGTATTCAGATATGCATCTTGGACGCATGGAAATAAATCAAAAGTTGGGAATGAGATGTCACTACATGAAATATTTCATTTCATAATATACTCTTTGTTGATCAGTTAGTACCTCTCACATGTACAAAAAAAAAATGAAAGAACAAAGTCACTCTCCCCACCACAGGTGCTTTTCAAGGAAATCCTAAGCGGTATATTGGTTTTTATTATTTAGAATCATTTAAAACTTCTAGACCTGCACAGATGGGAAGGAGCTGTGTCTTTGCAGCTGAAGATCCACTGTGCCTGTACCTAAGCATCACATTCAGAGCTGAAGCTATGATGACAGGCACAGATCAGCTGTGGCTTTTCAGGTGGCAACTACTGCTTGCAGCACATGCTTAAATGCAATCACCACCATCTCATGAATGCATAGGGACTCAACATGGGACAGTTTCTTTGCCAGCTCTGCCTGTGAAATGTCAGAGGACTCAAAGATTTAGCAACCCAGCAAAATATTTTGAGAAATGGATGGGCATCAACTCAGATAATTTCACCACAAAAGGTCTAGAGTTTGTCACCACACAGCTCAAAGAGCACATTAATAAGCCCTGAGTGTGCATGAAGTCTGTAAGGGTGTGGCCATCAATGGGTGTCAGTGGACCCAAAATCGGCTACCTGGTAACACATATCACCCCATTGTCAACTACTCAGTATAACACTCAGTTTCAGACAAAACAGGCTCAATAAGAAAATCTATTGTGAAACATCCACCTTCTCTAATATTGTCAGACCACTCTCTGCTTCATCACTTTTGATCTCAAGATTGACAGCAGCTTAGTTGACCAACCAGCTTGAGCAAAGGGATATCATCATAGTGGCACTGTGCACCTTCCACAAGCTCTTCCGTAGACTGTTCAACACCAGAACATCACCCAAGATTACACATGTTGAGGTCCATCACAAAAAGAAACTAAAGAACACTCCAACAATGTGGCACACAAGCAGTTAGGTTTTGAGTAACATGGGAATTGGCATGTTGGGAGTGCAGACCTGTGGCAGTTTCTTCGAGGCAAGCAAATTCATCTGGAGAAGTTGTGCCATCAAATGCACATGTGCTCCTGGCTTCTTCTGTCCCTTCTCATCATCCTCAACGAAGTTTTCTGTAGTCTGATCTCCTTCATTTTTGGTCTTTTGGTTGATATAACTATCTGCAAGCAGTGAGAGAGGATGTTAGAAGTGCACAAAGTAGAGCTTTGACAAATTCAGTAAGGAAACCAAAGCCAAAATGACACACTGCTGACTGGAAGAGACAATAGAGAGAGGTATGTATATGTTCCCACCTTCTTCCTTGGAAATATCCTGTTTCGTATTGAGATCAGGCACCAATGAGGTGCTTTAGAGGTTTTTTCACTCCCAGCTGAAGGACCATTAACCCCTTCCTTTTCTTTAGCTTCAGCTGTGTCCTTCTGAGTTGCTGCCTGAGTCTGCAATTGTTGCACTCAACAAGTGCCAAGCTCCCACTGGAAGCAGTCACAGCTACTGCTCTTACTCTCTTGTTGCACAAGTGCAAGGCTCTCTTCCAACATGTAATTCACCAAGGCACCTGCATTCTGTAGCTCCTCTGGGTGGACAGCTCGACCTGACAGCCTGTGTAGGAGGGTGCAGAGGCTGAACACAACAATCAAATTATCAGGAAACTTGAGGATTCAATAATTGACATAACTGGAAATTGTTTAGTTCCATTAGTGTCATGAGGGTTTTGTGATCATGGCCCAATGTATGTGTGAGAGAGAGAGAGGAAGCACCTGTTCAAGTTCAAAGCATTTGCTCCACCTTCTGGGTGCTCTTCTACAGCTAGATCAGTGGGGAGCACTCTTCCACTGCAATAGGGGGTAGCACCCATGTGTTTCCTCCAAATCCATAGGGTAGATTTCCAAACTGCAAAACATAGTAAGGCTTCCTGAACTTGCAAAGGGCAATAGAGCATTCGACACATTGCATATCATCTGTCTACATACTGGGGACTCCCCATTTCAATGGAATGGACCACCATATCTTATTACACTGCACAAAGGCTTTCATCAAATCATCATATGTCATATGCTTCTGATCACCAGTTCTTCCCAAATGCTAGGGAATAGCAGAATTTTTGATTCAGAACTATAGTGACCAAAGAGGGCAATGCATATGAAGTATTAAGTTTCAGGACAAGTGCTATCATCATATGACAAAAGGAGAAGAGATTGTCTTGAACTTGAACACATCTTAGTGAGGGCTTTGTTTCAGTGTTAGAGCAATGCAACCAGTATTCAGTCACGTAGTTGCTACTTGCTGCAGCTGGAGAATCCTTTAATATCAAAAGCTACCCATCACAAAGCCTCACCTGCTAATCCTACAGATGTCAAAGAAGATTCATAACAATAGGGCAACATGTATAAAGATACTCTCCAAAGAATTAGTTGCTTCTTTAGCACAGCAATCAAGTTACTCCAGGACATGACAAAAGGAAGCATTCAAAAACCCACATGAAGAACAAAGAAGTCCTCCACTCAATTTTTATCCAGGGTCTGTTTCCATGAGCAGCACAAAACAATTGACAAAATCAGAAGCAAACCTTCACGAAATTCAGCAGAACACTAGCAGAAGCCCTAGTACAGGACTGCAAGACATCGGATATCACCACTATCCAAGCACTGTCCATAAAAAAAGTTGACAAAAATTCACTATTGAATGAAGGTTTTCATGTATCTCTGCAATACACAGGGAAACTATCTGAAATGATCCTTAAGACTCTCTGAAAGTATGGAGTACTTACATTGAAGAGGGGCAGGGGGGTGAGTTTAGACGAGGAAATGACAGAAACTCAAACCTGGTCAACCTTCGATGGTGGGTACATTGCATTCCAGTCATGTCCCCCTTCTCTGTGGCCTCTTTTGCGGCAGATACATGGCTCCTGCAGCCTCTGGCTTGCACTTGAAAACTCTTTTCTCCCTTTTTATAACAACAGCTCTGTCAGTCTCTGCCCTGGAGACTGACTCAATGGCGTGAGCACTGACTTCTTTTAAGCGCTCAAAGTCTTCGCTTGCTGGGGGCAGATTGCCGTTAGCTTCAGCCATACCTACAGGGTTAGAAGCACCTTGTCCAAGGGCTTTTGGTGGGTTCCAGCTTCAGAGTGTTTCCCAGAGGACCCAAAAGTGGTGGTGCATGAAAAAATATCAAGTAGCCTTCTGACATGGGCAATGGCCGTCTCCTTCCTGTAATCCTCTGCCGATAGGGTATGAGAATCACATTGTTTTTCGAAACAAATTGCTGGCCAAAACTCAGATACCCTGAACGAAGATGGTCATAGGGGATTGAACGAAGATGGCCGATGTCAGATGGTCATTAGGGAACTGTTGCAACTCTGCCCCATGTGCTTGCAACTCTGTTCCATATGCTTGTAGCTCTGCCCCATATACGTCCATGCCCTAAACTCATGGAGATTTGATCTAGATGTTCTCTTTCGAGGTCCCTTTGTACTTTGTAGTCCTTTTGCATGTTCAAGTTCTTGGCTTCTTGTTTTCAAAATCTGATTTCTTTCACTAGATGGTTTAGGGACGAGCTCCAGCACCCAAGAAAGAAGAGGTGAAAGAGGAAGAAAAGAAAAGAAAAGAAGATTGCACAAAATTTCAAGCTCTTACTGGCAGAAGTTATTCATTTTAAGGTAGGAATAAGAGAAAAATAACTTATGCATTCTCATCATCTTTGTCCCATCTCCTCCTCTTAAGAAAAAAGGTTCCAAGATGTTTTTTCTAATGATGAAATCAATCCATTTTGTGGAACTGAAATCTTTTAAAGAATTACAAACCATGCATTGAAGACCTTTGAAAGAGGTGTTTTGAAAATTGATTGTTTCAATTGTCATTATGTCCTTCAAACATTTGTAGGGTAAATTGTTTCAGGATCACATCTTATGCATGTTTGTTCAGAAATGGCTAGCTAGGGCTACATTCAAGGATCAATTTGTGGATTTTATATTTTTGTGGTTTTAATGTTTCTTGTTAGATCGTCATTGATAGCACATCACTTGAAGCTTGGCTACAAATTGAGAAAGAAATATGACAAGCTCATCCAAAATCCTGATTGCAAAGAAATTGAAGCTTCTTATTCAAATGGCAAAAAATGTGTTGGTTTCAAATGTAACTTGTAAGGATGTGAGTTTTCTTCCTTCTCTATCTCAAGCTAAAATTTAATGATACATTTGCATAATCTAAATTATGCATGGAATTGTGTTTTGGGTGTTGTACCTGAGAATATGTTTTCTTAAGCTCCTTGACTTCAATTATTATTCTTTGGTGAAATGAAAATGAGAATGACAAGTGTAACAAGTGATATTGCATCTTTTGTGACAAACATTGTCAAAGAATGTCAAGCATATACAATGAAAACAATAAAAGCTTGGGAATTCTAACTACTACCACCACATCCATCTTGTGTAAACATCACCTTTTAGGTCTTCAAAAAATTTCATTAACAAAACTTGTCATAGTAGGTGAAATCTTCAATGTTGTTTCATGAAAGAGTTAGTAAGGAAGAAATCAAGCCCTACTTCCACACTGCCACAACATAGTACTTAAAGAATTATAGGGAGGTGTAGTCTATTTCTTGCAACTTGCATCACAATTTTGTCAAAATTCTCACTATTATCAATGAGGTGAACATTTTATTTTTCTAATTTGGGGTTGTAAGAAAACACACTCTTTTTGCATAGAATTTTACCTCTTAAAGGATTGATAATTCTTGAATTTTTTTGACCTTGACATTTAGATAGTTCCAATTCTAGGCTTTGTGTTCTAGGTGTTGTGTATTGTGTTTCTCACCTCACATAAGTTTGTTAGTTTTTGTAATTAGATTTCAAGTAATCCAATTGTTGAAATTTTTTTCTCAAATTCAACTGGACATTTTGTAATTGTTCCATTTTTAAGGAAAAAAATTGAATTGTTTATGCTTTTGGCTACCACATTTACAATTATAGTACTTCAAGCTATTGGATGTTATTTTCAAGTTTAAACTTGGGATAACACATGAGGTACTACAAATGGAGATGTGTTAATGGCCAATGAATGCATGCAACATGTCATGTTAACTTAAATAATTTAGACTTAAGCAGCCTTAGGTACCCTTGGAAGTCTAAACAACCTTTAGGTATTCCTTTTGGTACCTTAAGTAGTTTAAACAAATTATCACAAAAATGTGATTTTAAGATTGGATATTTTTGCTATTGTTAAATAACATAAAATAACCTAAAATATAATAACCAGAAAGAACTTAAAGTAAAATGGCCTAGAATAACATATTGTATAATAGTCCATAATAACTTAAGGTAGAATAACCTAGTATACCTTGAAGTATATTATCTTATAATATTAAAGAATAACTTATAACATGGTTGTCACAACGTTTAAGTGTTTGTTAAGATGTGACACATCCATTTGGATGTTGACACTATCCAACTTCACATTAGAATACAGTTAACCTAGGTCGAAGTCACTAATAGAAAAATTATCTTTTGCAATTTGTCTTATGCAACTACATGTCTCATGAAATTAATTTAAATAGTTGCATGTGACATTTTTAATTACATAAGACACTTATGGGAAAGTCTAAGTTGGGTTGCTTTGGGAAAGTTTAGGGTGATCAATATTTGCATTGTTTGGTCCCCTTAAACCTTGTGGCAATCAAAATGATGTTAGGTTGCCAAAATCCTAAAACGATCAAATTTTTTTTTTGTGGACAATGGTTTAATTTTTAATCATTAAATCAATGGTGGAGATCAAGCCACTATCAATTAGATGATTAAAAATTTTCAAGCAATGACCGAAAAATATTGGTCACTTGATTTGGTGACCAAAATTTGTAAGTTGCTTAGTTTTGTGACTTTAAGTTAGTGACCAAAATTTTTAAGTCACTTGGTTTAACAAGCAAAAAATTGGGTGACAAATTTTTTTGGTCATTGCAATTGATTGAACCAAAAAAATTCATCGTTGAAAAGATGGTCAACACAAAATTTAATTAATGACATTAAAACATCTAGACGAACATCAACATGATGATCAACGCAAAATGAACACATCACATCATTTTTGACAACCTTGGTTTCTAGTAGCCTAAAATAACCTAAGGTCAAATAATTCATAATAATAATAATTTAAGGGTTCAACAACCTAAAATAACTAAAAAAAATTTAGAATAAAATAATAAAAATAAATCAAGATTAATTTAGTGTAAAATGGTCAAAACTAACCTAAGGTAGAACAACATAGAATAAAATAGGTTAATAGATTGTAGAAAATTATAATAGTTTACGGTATAATCACCAAGAATAATTTAAAGTAGAATAACCAATAATAGACAATAATAATAAAAAATAGAATAGCCTAGAATGACCAAAAAAAAAAAA
>Ga0209611_10011582_pt1 | contig 12658 bp, 10 predicted proteins | sample S1TSphgellanicum_3_FD_187693 | JGI IMG/M metagenome (GOLD analysis project Ga0209611, IMG submission 187693) | Host-associated microbial communities from peat moss isolated from Minnesota, USA - S1T2_Fc - Sphagnum magellanicum MG (SPAdes) (version 2) | ecosystem: Host-associated > Plants > Peat...
CGCAATCTAGTGGATTGGGGGGGACTTCTGGGTAGCATTCCGGACGACGTCATGCGAGACAACGCTCGCCGGCGACTCGCCGCGCGCCATTTCAGCGAGCCACGTCAGCCGAGAATCAGGCTATGAGGCCGCCATCGCGACACCATAGCGCCTTCATAGCAATAGTCCGCCGAGATACTCACGAAATAGACCACCTTCTCACGTGATCGTGTTGCGCGCCTGCCCCGGTCCGGTCCGGATGGTCGGCAGGGACGCGCGGTGGGTGACGACCGGGCGTACAGGTCGGTACGTTTCGGGGGATGTCTCTCGAGATGATTCCCGTGCCGGACCTGGGCGCGGTGTCGGCGGTCCCGCCGCTCCTGCGTCCGCCGGCGCTCGTGAAGGGCGACATGATCGGTGTGGTCGCCCCGTCGTACGCGCCGCGGCCCGGGTGGCTCGCCCGCGGCGTGAAGGCGCTCGAGCGCGCGGGGTACGGGGTGGTGCTCGACAACGAGCTCTCGACGCTACGGCGATTTCAGCGCGCCGAGGATGAGCGGCGCGCCGAGAATTTGATGGGGATGTGGCTCGACCCGCGGGTCAAGGCCGTGATCGGCGGCACGGGCGGCTACGGTGCCGTGCGCATGATTCCGCACCTCGAACCGGATGTCTTCCGGTTGAACCCCAAGTCATTCGTCGGCTACTCGGACGTGACGGCGCTGCATCTCTGGCTGATGCGCCGCGCCGGCCTCCGCGTCTTCCACGGGCCGACGGTCGATGACCTGATCCCGAGCGTCCGCGATCCGACGATGTCATCGCTGCTGACCGCGCTGACCGTGCCCCGTCCGACGACGCGCATCGGCCGCGACGTCGCCCACGTCGTGCGACCGGGTCGCGCCGTCGGCCGCCTCGTCGGCGGCAACCTCTCGCTCGTGCAGCAGTCGATCGGCACCCCGTACGAGATCGACACGCGCGACGCGATCCTCTTCCTCGAGGAGACGCGCGAGCCGATGTCGGTCGCCGACGAGCGGCTCGTGCATCTCCGTGCCGCCGGGCTGCTGCGCGATGTGCGCGGCGTCGTCTTCGGGCAGCTCTCGCTCGACCGGTCGGAGGAGGACGAGTTCGAGGATTTCCTGCTCGACCTCGTCTCCGATCTCCAGGTGCCGATCCTCACCGACTTCCCGGCCGGGCACGAGGTGCCGAATCTGACGCTGCCGATCGGCACCGAGGTCGAAATCGTCGCCGAGGAGCACACCGGGTGGCTCGTCTATCGCGAGGATGCGCTCACGGTCGTCGGCGCCACTGGATGACGCCGTAGACCGCGAGGCCGACGCCGAGGACGAGCCAGAGCACCGCTTCGCCGCGCACGACGGGAAGGTGTGCCGTGCGCGCGGTGCGCGCCACCCGCGGGCGGTCGCGCCCGGGATCGACTCGCCTCGGCTTGCCGTCCGCCGGGTCGGTTCATATACTCGCCCCGACACCCCCATGCGAGACGCGCTCCCTTCCGCCGAGCCGCCGCCGTTCCTTGGCGAGCGTCTCTGGCTCGACTTCGTGAACACCGACGCGACCGCCGACGGTGGCGCCCGCGACGCCGTCGGCCGCGGGACATCCGATGTGCTCGCGCACTTCGAGGGGTTCCTCGACTGGCTGCAGCGCGCCGGGTCGCTCGATCGCGACCGCGCGCCGGGGATTCTGCGACGCGCCGATCAGCAGCCGGCCGGCGCCGCCGCGGTGCTCGCCGACGCGCGCCGTGTGCGCACGGCGTTGCGCGCGCTCGCCGAGCGCGGCGCGACCGTCGAGCGGGTGCGCCTCGATGCCCTCGCGGAAATCAATCGGGTCCTCGGTCGCAGCGCCGGCACGCGACGGATCGACGTGCGCCCCGACGGGCGCATCATCCGGAACTTTGCGCCGGTCGGCGACGCGTTCGCCGGCCTGATGATTCCGGTCGTCGATTCCGCGGCCGACTCACTCGTCACCGGCGAGCTCGATCGCGTGCGGCGCTGCGTCGGCGCGCATTGCACGCGCGTCTTCCATGACGGCACGAAGAACGGCGGCCGGCGGTGGTGCGACATGGCGACGTGCGGCAACCGCGCCAAGGCGGCGCGGCACCGCGCGCGCCACCGCCCGGCGCCGGACCGCACGCCGGCCGCGACGCGGCCCGCGGTCAGGCCGAGTGTCCCGCCGCCTGTGGCTCCACCTGCGGCTCCGCCTGCACTGCCGCCGGTGATGCCGCCGGTGATGCCGCCGGCGTGATCGGCCGGATCTGGACGCCGCGCGCCGCGAGCTGGGCGATGTAGGCGTCCGCCGGTATGCATTCGTCGGGCGTGAAGACCCCGCCACCGGTGACGTCGAGCGTCCGCGCGACCTGCATCTGCCCCGTGATCGAGAGCGAGTAGCCCGTCGCGCGCATCATCGCGCTGATCCCGCGTGTGGTGTCGTGATAGTCGAGCAGCTCCCAGCCGAGCGTCACGGGCCGCCCGGCGCGCATCCCGCTGACGACGACGCGGAGCGCGATCAGGTCGCGACCGAGCGGCTTCGTCAGCCGCGGGCCGATCGTCGCCACCACCAGGTCGCGCGGCACGACCTGGGTCCCCTTCACATCCACCGGTGTCAGGTCGAGCAGTCCCAGGTCCCGGATCGCGCGCATGATGTGCGCATGGCCCGGATAGCGGAGGGTCTTGTACTCCATCGTCGGGATCCGTCCTTCGTAGCGAAACCCGAGCGTCGACAGGCCACCGGCCGTGTGAAAGGCCTCGAGCGTGCCGACCGGCGCGGGAAAGTCGACCGACTCGACCTCGGAGAGCGCCCGCACCTGGTGCCGCTTGCCGTCGCGCAGCACCCACGAGAGCGTCGTGTAGTAGTCGAGCACGCCCTCGAGGGAGTAGACGATCTGGTAATGCAGCGGGGGCTCGGGATGCTGCGGCAGGCCACCGACGAAGATGCGGACCGCGTCGACGGTCTCGAGCTGCGCGATGCCGTGCTGGGCGAGGATGTTCACCATGCCGGGCGCGACGCCGCAGTCCGGCACGACCGTCACCCCGGCCGCGGCGGCCGCCGCCGCGAGCGTCTTCTGCTGAAAGACGATCTCGGTGTTGCCGCCAAGGTCCGAGAAGTGCACGCCGGCAGCGACCGCGAGTCGCGCGAGCTCGAGATTGAAGTAGTACGGGATGGCACTCATGACGCCATCGACGCGGGCCATCACCGCGGAGACGGCGGCGGCGTCACGCACGTCGAGCGCCAGCGGCCGGAGTCGCGTCCCGAGGTACGGCGCGAGGAATGGCGGCAACGCGTCGACCTTCAGGTCGGCGAGGTGGACGACCTGGACGGCGGGGTTCTGCAAGAGGTCATACGCGCAAGCCGAGCCCTGCAGCCCGGCTCCGAGGACGAGCATGCGCATGCGATCGGGGCGAAGGTGGGGAACGAGTGGTGCTGCCAAAATAACCGCACGCGGCGCGCCGACTAGGTTTTCGAGCGTGGCGCTGCTCGAGACTCCCGAGGCGATTCGCGACCTCCTCACGCGCGCGCGACGCATTGCCGTCCTCGGCATCAAACCGGCGTCGGCCGCATCGCCGGCCGCATCGCCGGCCGCATCGTCGGCCGCATCGTCGGCCGCATCGCCGGCGTCCTCGTCTGCACCGGCCTACGCCGTACCCGCGTTCCTGCAGCAGCATGGGTACACGATCATCCCCGTGCCGGTCTACTTCCCCGACGTGCGCGAGATCCTTGGGGTGCCGGTCGTGCGTACGGTGCGCGAGATCACGCCGCCGGTCGATGTCGTCGAGGTCTTTCGCCGGCCGGTCGACATCCCGCGCCACCTCGACGACCTGCTCGCCGCGCGGCCGGCCGCCGTCTGGTTCCAGCTCGGCATCCGGCACGACGCCGTCGCCGCGGCCCTCGTCGCCGCGGGCATCGACGTCGTGCAGGACCGATGCATGAAGGTCGAGGTGCTGCGGCTCGACGCGTAGCGCGGGCGCGCGCCCGCGATCGACTCAGGGCGCGGCGGCGACCCGATAGATCATCCCCGCCGCATCGTCGGAGATCAGCACCGCGCCGTCGGCCGCGACGAGCACGTCGACCGGCCGCCCCCACCGGCTGCCATCGTGTCGCTGCCAGCCGGTGACGAAGTCCGTGTACGACGTCGGCAGCCCGCCGGTGACGTGGACGCGCACGACCTTCGCGCCGGTCGGGATCGTGCGATTCCACGAGCCATGCATGGCGACGAGCGCATCACCGCGATACGAGGCCGGGAAGCTCGTCGCCCGGTCGAGGAACGTGATCCCGAGCGCCGCCGAGTGGGCCTGGAATGCCAGCGCCGGCGGAATCGTCGGCGCGCAGCGGGCGGCGTCATGGTACTCGGGGTTCGGAATCCGGTCGCCGTAGCAGTACGGCCAGCCGTAATCGCCACCATCACGCACGATGTTCAGCTCATCGGGCGGCAGATCCTCGTGATCGGGCGACAGGTTGTCGCGTTCATTCTGCGTCGCCCAGAGCGCGCCGGTCCCGGGCTGGACGGCGAGACCGACCGCGTTGCGCAGGCCGCGCGCGTAGACGCGCCCGTGCGACCCGTCGGCGTCGAACCGCAGGATCGTCGCACGGTCCGAGTCCCGCTCGACGCAGAGATTGCACGACGAGCCGACCGAGACATACATCCCGCCATCGGCGCCGAAGACGACCGTGCGCGTCCGGTGGCCGCCGCCCCCGGTGTAGTGCGCGACGACGACCGGTGTTCCGGTCGCGCGCCCGTTCCCGTCGAGCACCAGTCGCAGGATCGCCTCGTGCGTTGCGACATAGAGCGCGCCGTCGTGGAAGACGAGCCCGTGCGGGAGGTCGAGTCCGTCCGCGACGACGGTCACGCTGTCGGCGACGCCGCGCCGTTGCCGATCCGTGAGTCGGACGATGCGCCCCGCGTCGGTGGCGCTGACATAGACGGCGCCGTCCGGGCCAAGCGCCATGAAGCGCGCGTCCGGCACTCGCGCATACCGGGTCACCACGAAGCCGGGTGGCGCGACGAGTACTCCGTCCGCACCCGCCGTATCGGCGGCGAAGGCCGGGAGCGACTGTCCGCGCGCGCCCGCCGTGCAGTTCGACATCGCGGCCGCCACGAGCGCCGCCAGGATCGACGTCCGCATCTCGAGTCCCCGTGAAGAAAAGGAAAAAACGATCGTCAGGCGTAGACGCCAGCGCACGCATCGCGCCAGCCCGCGATCGGCATTCGCCGCTCGCGACTCTCGAGGGCCGCGGCCTCGGCGGCCGCCACCTCCGCATCGACCGATGCATCGATCGCGGCCAGCGTCGCCTCGCCTTCGCCGAACTCCGACAGCAGCCGCGCGCGCCAGCGGTCGATCGGATCGCGCGCCGCCCACCACTGCCGCTCGGCGTCGGTGACGAGTCCCGGCGTGCCGGCGCCGGCATGGGCCGCGTGCCCTCCCATCCGAAACGTCCGAGCGACGAGAAATGCTGGACCGTCGCCAGCGCGGCACCGCGCCACCGCCGCGGATGCGACGGCATGCGCCTCGGCGACGTCGTTGCCATCGAAGACGGCGTTGGCGACGCCGTAGCCCTCGGCCCAGCGGGCGAACCCGTCCGCGGCGGCGTGGGTGCGCTCGGTCCGCGTACCGAGTGCGACGCCGTTGTGCTGCAGGATCACGATCATCGGCAGTCGCAGGACCGCGGCGAGGTTCAGCCCCTCGTGCGCCGCCCCCGTCTTCACCGCACCGTCGCCGATCCACGTCATCGCGACGCGGTCCTCGCCGCGCGCCCGCGCCGCCAGCGCGATCCCGGCGACGACCGGCACGAGGTCGCCCAGGTGCCCGATCGGCGGCACGACGCCCCGCGACCAGTCGCCGGCGAGCGCATCGCGGCCGCGTGACGGCCCGTCCGCCGTGCCGAGGGCCGCACGCAGCAGTGCGGCGACGGGCATCCCCATCTCGTAGCAGGCGGCCGTGTTGCGGATGACGGGGGCGACGATGTCGTGCGGGGTGCCGTCGTCCGCGCTGGTGGTTCGGCGCAGCGCGTGCACCGGACCGATCGTCACCGCTTCCTCGCCGGTGGCAAGCCACGCCTGGGCCGCGAGGCCGCGGCTCGCGAGGCGCGCGAGTGCCATGTCGGCCCGGCGCGCGCGCACCAGCCCGCGGTACAGCGCGCGGCGGGATGCGCCGTCTAGCGCAGGTCCCCCACGCGCGTCTTCGTCCAGATCACGATCGTCGTGCAGCTCGAGCTGCCGGCCGACGAGAACTGGCCGGGCGTCGTCGCGCCACTGTAGACCTCGACCGCCTCGAGCTCGTTCGGGTGCATGAAGTCGTTGATGTCGCCCGGCGTCTGTTCGTGATACGGCACGTTGTCGATCACGTAGTTGACGCAGCTGCCGCCGGCGCTGCGCGACCCCTTGAGCACGGGCGAGCCGCTCGAATAGTCGACGGTGATCCCCGGCATCGTCTCGAAGACGTCGGTCATCACCTGCGGCAGACGCTCCTCGATCTGGTCGCGCGTCAGATAGTGGCCCTGCCCGGTCTTCTGGCGGTCGGTGAACCCGATCTTCTTGAGCTCCTGCTCCCACTTTGCGGTGACGGTGATCTTCTGCAGCTGCGGCGGCGCGGCGGCGAGCTTCACGGTCACGTCGAGCGGCGCCCGCGCCGTCACCTCGACCGGCATCCCGATCGGCGCAAACGAGACCCGTCGGACCACCAGCGTCTGCGTCCCCGACGGGAGCCCGCGCAGCGTGAAGCGGCCGGCCGAGTCGGTGACGGTCGTGGATGCGGCACCCTGGACGGTGACATCGGCGCCGGGCACGGGGCGGCCCGCCGCGTTGACGACGATGCCGCTGACGATCGAATGGCCGTGCCGGAGACCGATCGCGCTCCGCGCGGGCGCGGCGGGCGTCGAGGCGGCCGGCGCGGTCACGCCGGTCGCGACCTGCGCGGTGTCCCTGACCGCGATCGGCGTCGTGTCGGGTCGCGCGACGTGCAGGGTCACGATCGTCACCGGCGACGCGCCGAGGTCGACGGGGATGTCGGCGGTGGCAAAGACGGGCGTGGTCGCTCGCACCGATCCGACCGTGCCCGCGGGAATGCCGCAGAGGTGGTACGAGCCGCTCGCATCGACGACCGCCTCGCGCAGTCGCTGGAGCCGACGCAGGCCGATGTCACGCCCCGCCTCGAGCTGCGACCAGACGAAGGAGACCTTCGCCCCCGGTGCCGGATCGTCCGTGTCGGCATCGAGGACGCGGCCGATGATCAGCCCGGTCCCCGTGATCCGCTTCTCGGGCGGACAGAAGCTCGTGCCGAGCGTCGCCGGCGACGGCGTGCCGATCGCGACGATCGTGAAGCGCCCGCCCGCGAAGTCGATCGGGACGGTGCCGACCGCGAGGCCGATCGAGTCGAGCAGCGGATGAAAGAGGGCGAGCCGATAGCTGCCCGGCGGGATGCTGTCGATGCGGAACTTGCCCGTCGAATCGGAGATACCCTGCCGATCGGTCCCGGCGACCGAGACGACGGCGCCGACGAGGACGCCCCCGTGGATCGAATCGACGACGATGCCGAAGAGGCCCGCCATCGTCGGGGGGAGGCCTGACGCGCTGACCCCCGCTTTCGCCGGGGACGTCGTCGGGGACGTCGTCGGGGACGTCGTCGGTGACGTCATCGGGGACGTCGTCGGGGACGTCGTCGGTGACGTCGTCGTCGCGGGCGCTGGCATCGGCGTGCCGCCGCCCCCGGCCTGCTGGGCACTCGCGACGTGCGCCATGACGAGCAGCGATCCGACGACGAGCCACGCCGCCGAACGAACGTGCGTGACTGCCGACGGCAGCCGGACGATCCGGTGCGACCTACGAGGCATCCCCTTCTCCCCCTCCAAACAGCTTGAACAGTCGGGCCGGCGCGGCGGCGGTCGGCGCGGCGGCGAGCGCACTCGCGAACTCGCTCGCCGAGCGATAGCGCTGGTCGGGCTCCCGCGCGAGCCCCTTGAGGATCACCTTCTCGACGGCCGCCGGATACTTGAGTTCCGGACGCGCGCGGCGGAGCGGCATCGGGTCAGCGCGCAGGCGCGCGATCATCAGCTCCTGCTGCGACGTCCCCTCGAACGGGAGTCGACCGGTCAGCATTTCGAATGTCATGAGGGCGAGCGCGTAGACGTCGGACCGGCCATCGAGCGGCTTGCCGCGCAACTGCTCGGGGCTCATGAACTCCGGGGTGCCGAGGACGATCCCCGTCGCCGTCAGCTTCTCGAGTTCGGCGCCCGCGCGACGCTCCTTGGCGAGTCCGAAGTCCATCACGACGGCGTACTCGGCGCCGTCCTCGCCGCGGCAGATCATGACGTTCTCGGGCTTGAGGTCGCGGTGCACGATGCCGAGCGCGTGCGCCTCCTCGAGTCCCGCCGCCATCTGCGTCATGTAGGCGATCACGTCGGTGAGCGGCACGTGGCCGAGCCGAAACGTCCGGTCGGCGAGGATCTCGCCCTCGACGTACGGCATGACGATGTAGACGATGCCGTTCGGCGTCTGCCCGAGGCGCAGGATGTGGCAGACGTTGGGATGCGCGAGCCGGCCGCCGACTTCGGCCTCGCGTCGCAGGCGGGCCATCGACTTGGCGTCGGCGGAGAGGGCGGGCGAGAGCACCTTGATGGCACACCGCCGACCGGTCTCCTGATCCGTCGCCTGGTAGACGAACGACATGCCGCCCTCGCCGATCTTGCTGTCGATGTGGTACCGGCCGTCGAGGACCTGGCCGGAGAGCCCCCCGAGCACGGCGGTCGGGGCGGGCGCCCCGGCGGCGGGCGGCGGTGGCGCCGGCGCGGGTGAGGCGGCCGCGGGGCGGGGCAATCGCGTCCCATCGCGCGTGCAGAACCGCGCGGTATCGGCGAACGACGTACCACAGGTGGGGCAGCGCAGCGTCACGCGATGGCCTGGTGCAGGAAGCGAGACTAGGTCCTCACGCAGTTTCGACCGTCGGCCTTGGCGCGATAGAGCGCCGCGTCGGCCTGCGCAAAGAGGTCCTCGGCGGTATCGACGCGGACCGACGGAAAGGTCGCCACCCCGATGCTCGCCGTCAAACGCAACCCACCACTCGACTCTTCCGCGCCGATGACGGCAAACGGCTGCTGCTCGATCCGCTCGCGAATGCGCTCGGCAAACGCGACCGCGCCCCCTTCGGCCGTTTCGGGAAGGACGACGACGAACTCCTCGCCCCCGTAGCGGGCGACGACGTCGACGCTGCGGATCGCGTTGAGCAGGAGCTGCGCGACCTCGCGCAGCGCATCATCGCCCGTCAGGTGCCCGTACGTGTCATTGATCCGCTTGAAGTGATCGAGGTCGATCATGAGCAGCGTGACGACGGAGCTGTAGCGGCGCGCGCGGTCGAGCTCGGATGTCAGGCGCAGGGTGAGGGCGCGGCGGTTGAGCACCTGCGTCAGCGGATCGGTGTGCGCGAGCGCCTCGAGGCGCGCGTTGTCGGCCCGCGTCATCTCGATCATCTGCGCGCGGTGGATCGTCGCCACCGCCGCCTTGATCACCGTGTCGGCGAACTCGACATCCTCCTGCGTGAGCGGCGGCTCGTCGCCCGTGCGCCGGAGGAAGAAGACCCCCGCCTGCGCCCCGTCGAGGGAGAAGGGGAGCGCGATCACCGAGCGGATCGCCACCCGGATGTCACCGGCGAGCCACGCATCGCGGACGCGGGCGTACAGCGGGTTGGTGCGGAGATCCTCGATCAGCACCGGCCGGCCGCTGTCGAGGGCCGCACCGATCTCGGGGTAGCGATCGAGCGCGATCTCGAGGTTGCGGAGGGCGGGATTCTCGTAGGCGGTCGCGACGACCCCCGCCGCGTCGCCCGCGTGGGCGAGGATCACCGAGCAGTGCGACAGTGACAGCGCGCGCGCGACGCGGCGGGCGAGGATGTGGTAGATCTCGTCCGACGAGAGGTCGCCGGTGACCTCGTGCAGGATGTCGACGAGCTTGCGGCGGCTTTCCGCCTCCTCGCGCGCCTGGCGGAGCGCCTGCTCCGTCGACTTGAGCGCCTCGCGCGCCGTGCGCAGCGCCGCGCGCACGCGCAGCTGCGCCTGGATCCGCGCCAGCAGCTCGCGCACGCGGAACGGCTTGCGCACGAAGTCGGCGGCGCCGAGGCCGAGCGTCCGCACGGCCGCCTCTTCGGGCGGGAGCGCCGAGACCATCAGCACGGGGAGGTCGCGCCAGCGATCGTCGGCCTTGATCCGCTCGAGCGTCTGGTAGTTGTCGGCGCCCGGCAGTGTCACATCGAGCAGCAACAGATCGGGGGGCAGGTCGTGCTCGAGCCGCTCGAGGAGCGCCAGGCCACCGTGCGCCGCGCTCACGTCGTAGCCCTGCTCCTTGAGCACCCACGCCATCGTCTGGAGGACGGCCGGATCGTCGTCGGCGACGAGAATTCTCGCGTTCACCAGGATCACGCGCTGATCCGGTTGCGCCCCGCCGACTTCGCGCGATAGAGGCTGCGGTCGGCCTCCTCGAGCAACTCGGCGGGCCCGAGCCGCGGCGCCCCGGTCGCCGTCCCCGGCGGCGCGCCCTCGCTCCCGCGGGCGACGGCGACACCGACCGAAATCGTCACGGCCAGCGTCGCCGGCTCGGCACCGAATCGATGATCGTCGACGTTGCGCCGCAGGCGCTCGGCAAACGTCGTCGCGCCCTGCCAGCCCGTGTCGGGGAGGATGACGAGGAACTCGTCACCGCCGGGTCGCGCGACGGCGTCGGTCTCGCGGACGGTGCCCGCGAGAATGTCGGCGACCTGCTGCAGCACGATGTCGCCGAACGGGTGGCCGTAGCTGTCGTTGATCGGCTTGAACCGGTCGATGTCGATTGCCAGCACGGCGAGCGACGTGCCGCGGCGTCGCGCCTGCCGCCACTCGCGCGCCAGCCGCGTCTCGAGCGCGCGGCGATTGAGACAGCCGGTCAGCGGGTCCGTCCCGATCAGTTCGATCAGCCGCTGCCGCATGTCGTCGACGCTCCGGGCCACGAGCGTCAGGTGATCGCTGCGGCGCTCGACGACCGACTCGAGCGTGCCGCCCAGTTCGCCGACCTCGACATCGCGGCAGAAGCGGCGAATCGCGTCGAGTCGCACGCGAAAGTCGCCGTAGGCGGCGAGCAACACCACGCCGGTGCCGAGGAAGACGGCCGCGTCGATCAGGATCCCGGCGACGGGCTGTGGTGGGCCGGGCACGACCGGCGGGACGACGAGGGCGGCGACGAGGTACGCGACCGCGACCGAGGCGTAGGCCGCGAGCACGACGCGCCGTTCGACCTGCAGGACCATCAGCTGGACGGCGAGCAGCCCGAGCATCAGCATGCGCGGATAGTCCGCCGGCTGCGCGCCCAGGTAGACCGCGCCGACCGCGGCGACGAGATCGCCGGCGAGCACGACCGCCGGCAGGCCGGGCGGCACGGTCTCCGCCGATGCGGACTCGACGAACCAGCCGATCACGAGCGTCCAGCCGCCGTAGAGCAGGCCGAGGATGACGAGGGAGATCCAGGCACCGGCGGGACGCAGGCCGTGCACCGTGGCCGCGCGGCTGACGCTCGCGGCGACGAGGATCGCGACGGCGGCGAGCAGGCGCACCCGGCGCTGCCAGAGGACGGCATCCCGCACCGCGGCCGCATCGTCCGCCTTCGCCACGCCCGTCTCCCGGCGCGGCGGATCGGTGACCGGCCACTCGTGGCCCGTCACGGCGATCGCGTCCGGCGCGTCATCGCGCGGCGCACCGACATCGAGGACGCTCACGACGGCGCTCCGGGAGTGAGGACGCGGCAACCACGACGAGTCGTCGTCGCCTGGCCTGCCGCCGGCCGGCCCGGCCAGAACTGCGGACCCGGGCGCCGGCCCTCCACATGATACACGTGGCGTGCCGGACAGTGCCGACGCGGGCACCCCTCGCCTCGTGTCGGCACTCGCGCTTCCATCGCGATGGGATTCAACGACTTGCGAGCCGGTGGACGGCGTCTTTCGGCGCGGAACAGATGATTCCACCTCGGCGTCTTCCGAGCGGGCCGTGGCGTCTATGCCTCGCCTGTGTCGCTCTCCCCCTCACCGTCCGCATCCGCCCCCGCGCCCGCGCCATCCTCGCCCGCGGCAGCGTCGGCGGCGGCGTCGGCGTCCCCGGCGTCCCCATCCTCCGGGACGACGCGGGCGACCGCGGTCACGAGATCGCCGTTGTCCAGCTGCACGAGCTTGACGCCCTGCGCGATCCGACCCGTCACCCGCACCTGCGCGACCGACGAGCGGATGATCACCCCCTGCTTGGTGATCAGCATGATCTCGTCCTCGGGCAGCACTTCCATCAGCGAGACGACGTCGCCGGTGCGCTCCGTGCGCTGCAGCGTGATGATCCCCTTGCCGCCGCGCTTCTGCACCCGGTACTCATCGAGCGGCGAGCACTTGCCCATTCCCTTTTCGGTGACGACGAGGATCGTCGCCTCGCGCTTGATCACCACCATGCCGACGAGCGCGTCGCGCGCCCCGAGCTCGATCCCCTTCACCCCGGTCGTGTCGCGCCCCATCTCGCGGACGTCCGACTCGTGGAAGCGGATCGAGAGCCCGTGCCGCGTGGCGAGGATCACGTCGTTCGTACCGGTCGTGATCTGCACGTCCATCAGCTCATCGCCCGCCTCGACCTTGATCGCCTTGATCCCGTTGACGCGCGGGTTGGCGTACTCCGAGAGCGCCGTCTT
>Ga0209611_10011583_pt1 | contig 12658 bp, 6 predicted proteins | sample S1TSphgellanicum_3_FD_187693 | JGI IMG/M metagenome (GOLD analysis project Ga0209611, IMG submission 187693) | Host-associated microbial communities from peat moss isolated from Minnesota, USA - S1T2_Fc - Sphagnum magellanicum MG (SPAdes) (version 2) | ecosystem: Host-associated > Plants > Peat...
TTTACCCCCCCCCCCCCCCCCAACCTATAAGAAATTTGGTGAGAATCCTAAATTATCAGCAAATTTGCCAAATCTATATTCTTGAAGATCCAATATTTTCCTTCACAATTTTTTTGTTTTCTATTTTATTATTATTATTATTATTTTTCTACATTTCTGAAGCTACCAAAGTAGTGGGGCATTTAAGTATTTATATTGTTTAGAAGCAACTCAAATCATTTTCAGGTTTTTTTTTTTTTAGTACCATGGTTTGTTTTTTTAACCAATGTTTGTGCTAGTTCAATCAAGGACCCTAGGGAGTGACTCAACATACTAAAAAAGGGATTCCCTTTTCCAGAAGGTTAGGTAGTGGGTGCTGGTCTTTTGCAAGTGAAAAAAGCTCATTGTGTAGGTAGGTACATAGGTAGGTAGGTACTTCTTGTGTGACAAGGCCATGCAAAGTCCAATATATATGCCTTTGCTCAAATTCTGTGGGTGGGGGAGGGAGGGGATCCAAGAGGGGGTGGTCCCAGCAATCCTTTTGGAGGTTGAGAACTCAAGCTGACTTTTTCTTCTATGGTTTTTTTAATGGAAATTATTGTTGTAACTTGTGTGAGTGTACCCAAATTTTCTCGCTTGTACAAACCACATGTAGAAGTGAATAGGTAATAAATGTAGTTATCCAAATTTGAGTAGCTTTGCTTTTCACTATGCTTTAGCCTTTGCTATAGAGAGGAAGATTGCTTTGATGGGAGATTGCTTGAGAGAGAGAGAGGAAGATTGTTTTGGTGGGAGATGTTTGGTCTAGTTCTCTTATCATTTTTAAATCTCACGATTTACATGCAGGTGACATTAGAGGGGATGGTGGGAGATGCTTGATCTGGTTCTCTTGTTATTTTTAAATCTCACGATTTACATGCAGGTGACATTAGAGGGGATGTACGTGAGATAGTTTCCTAGCACACGAGAGGGACTAAACTCTCTTCCTTCCTTCTTTGGTTCTTGCAAGCTGTGCATCTGTTGACCTTTCTTTGGCTTTTCCTTTTGTCTTCCATGTGATGGTTTTAATCATCGATTTTTATTGGATTTTTTTTTGGTCTCTCAGCTTCCATGAAATTTGTTGTTGCAAAATGCTATGAACTCTCTCCTCCACATCATTCATGATCATGGTGTGACCAAGTTGTTCCAAATAATCAGTGTTGGGCGGTTCTTGACCTTTAGGGTAGAGTGTTTTTAAGGTGTTCTTAGGAAGGGCTATTAGTCCAGGCCAAAAATAGTGATAGCCAATTTTAGGAATAGAATTTCTTTGCAGCCAATGACAAGTGCCTCCCTTTCTGGCCTTCCCTACCAAGGCAAGGAAATTGTGTTTAGATTCATTTTATGTAGTAGCTTAAGGGATTTTGGCTCCCCTGGGTAGTAGATCTATTTTTTTATATGAGGATTTTTGGAAGATGATAATATTTTGGCTTGTGTTGAAACTTGAGATTAATTATAGAATTATAATATCTTGAAGGATTTTGGTTTTCTTTTAGATTTTTTTTTTGGTGGAAGATTATTATTTTTGCATGGTGAAATAGGTATTTGAGTTTTCATAATTCTTCGTTTGCCTTAAGATAATTTTAAAAATTATAAATGGCAAGGCCACAGTGTGGCACACCCCCCCTTTGTTTTTGTGTGGGTGAAGAACCCCTGGTGGTTCCCATTCTAAAAAATAAATTAGAGCGGTTTTGGTTCGCAAAACAATTGGAACCTGGATGGAATCCGATTCTTTAAAAAAAATAAAATCTTGGTTCCAGTTCCTAAAATCAGACCCAGTTTCAGGTAACCTGGATCAAAACCAGTGATATTAACCGCTGGTTGGCCCCCAGTTCTACTAGTCCTTTTTTTCAAACAAGTGTTTTTGTCCCCAAAAATTCCTGATCTGATTCCAGTTCCAGTTCTTTAAAAACCAGGATCCAAGTTCCAGTTCGGTTTTGGTTCATTAAGAAAACCGAGAAACCACTTCCCAGTTCCCAAACCCAGTTCCAAAATCAGAACCAGTTGCAGTTCGGATTTTAGTGACTCAAACCAGAACTGGTGGTCCTAACCTGCCAAACCTGATACCCGCCCAACACTGCAAATAACCTCAGACTCATGGGCACCAAAGCAAAAACTAAGAGGGCTGGCTTGCAAATTCATTCTTAATTCAAAATCTTCAAACCCTAAACCCTAAACCCTAAACCTTAGCCATTCAAGCTCAGAGTATGTCCACTAGAAGTATGATGGGTTGGAAAGAGGAGGTTGGATATGAAGTCTATTGGAGTTTTAAAAACATTGAATTGAATTGAGTTTGAACCAATGTTGGGTGGGCACCTGCTTCAGAGGGTAAGAACCGCCGGTTCCAATTCTGACCAGTAAGAACTAAACCAAAAAAAAGGGGGGGTCTGAGTTTTGGAATTAGAGTAGGAACTAGAAGTTGAATTTATTTTCTTGAAGAACCGGACCTAGAACTGGAACCTCATTGTATTTGAGTGTGAAACTGGAACTGGAACCGAGATTTTTGAAAACCATGATTCAAACCAAGGTTTAAATGACAGTTAGGTTATCACCAATTCTGGTCCAAGTTAGTAAGAACTGAATGTGGACCATGTCTATTGGCCCATTTAGTGAGATTTAATTAATCCTCATTTCTACTCTCCAGGATTTCATGTTTATGATTTGGGGAGGGGGGGTTGTGAACTAGTACGTGTAACCTAAGGCTAACTTGTGTAACCTAGGGTTAACTTCAGCATTGAGAAAACAAAATAATCAATTTCTTTCAAAAAAACAGTTTATTTTCAGCATTGGAATTATTATGCTTTTTGTGATCTAGAATAATAGTCTAATATATAATCTTTTCATATAGGTAGCTTAAATTATCCATATTGTAGCTTGGCATATAATTATGAAAATTTTCATCACTTGAGTGTCATTTCCAATAATTCAATTCAATTCAATATTCAAAGGATTATTTAATGATGAAACTAACCTTCAAGTAAGGTATTTTGGATTGTTAAAGACTTGTAAAGGCCCACATCCTGGGTATGGTTTAATCTACTCTTAGATAGCATGCCCAGCCAGCCTCTATGAAATAAAATTTAACACATCCAAGGAATAATTGTTAATTTCTCTGCTTGCTATTCTCACTCGTAAACCTGAAAAATGAACTGAATAATTATTAGTTATAGACCTTTTGTTTGTGTGTTATTGTAGGGCACTATTAACATGGGTGAGGTGGGGGAGGCCTCTAGTGCCCAAATTAAGCTCAAGAAATGTTAGATTTGGATTTAGAGACCTTGATTTTGTGCAAGGATGGGATAAGCATATACTAAATAGAAACAAATATAGGTGAAGTTTGGGGCTTTTATCATGGTACCCAGTGTGGGTGCTGGCTCACTCAAGTTATTGAATATTGAACAATTTTCTCACTTAAAAATTCATTCAAATCAAAACTCAAGATTATAAGGGAAGTTTGGGCGCACACACTCTTGGTATTTTGGAAAGCCCTCTTTGATGAGGAGGATTTAATGAAGGGTGATTTGGAAATTCTTAGACCTACAGTGCAGTGCAGGAGATACTGAATTTTGAGTCTTTTTAAAAATTAAAAATTCAATTCAATTACAAAATTAGTTTTGGAAGGAAAAATTAGGTTTGATTAGTGTTAATGATCAGTTGTCAGCCTTTCTTTTCTTGTTGAAATCTCTCTCAATTTAAGCGAAATTAAAAATTTGAAAATGCAACATTTTTGCATGAATTTGGGGGTTTTCGATCACCAAACTATGAAAGAAAACTAATAAATGCTGTCAAATTTCTATATTTGGTTCTTGTGGGTAGCCAAAAACCATAGAATGATGCTTTAAATTTTGTTTTATTTTCATATCTTGTTTATAGCCAAATCATCTAAATCTTCTTATGGATTATTGCTGCTTTGGCTACTTAGTTCCAGCTTTCTCACTATCTTTTCTCTTTTGTCAAGGTGCAATTGCTAATGATATCAATCCCTTTGGGGAGCAGGTGGTGGGGGTGTTCCAATTTGTGAAGTAGCTGTAGCCAAATCTGGCTAGGCTACCTACTGGAACTTAATACAGAATCTGTTGAATTTTTATTTCTTTAAAATCAAAATAAAAATTGATAAGAAGAAAAAGCCAAAAAACATTTTTTTGCCATTTTCTGACCGATGGTTTTCTGGCAAAGAATTGAGCCCAAATATGGCCTGGTTTTGAATTGGATTCTAATACCCACCCCAACACTGGTGTTAACCTGCCTACCACCATAACTATTCAACCTGGTTCACCATACTCTTTTTTCTAACTTTTTTTTTTTCCCTTTACAAACATCCATCACTATGGATCAAAGAGAAAAATAATCCATGACATGTGTAGGACCAAATCTCCATGGGATTAGAAAACTTGGTGAATTGTTTTTCAAAACAGCAAAATAGATATGAAAGTGTGTTGTTTTTCAGATTTTTTTGGCAAATCCCTCCCCTCCCCACCAAAAGAAAAGGATCACCAGTTATAGCAACGAATCCTATAAAAGTTTAACATAAAACTTCATTAAGTTGTCAAGTTAATCTTATCCAAAAATATAGCCAAGAAAACAAAAAAAAAAAAAAAGTTTCTAAACTCTCTTGCCATCCTCTTAAGGAAAGACTTTGAGTATTAACAACTTGGGCTTCGCATTGCTGCACACTATTAGTGATGATCAACTTTTTTTCTCTCTTTTTTTCAAAAATGTTCTCATACGATTTTCAATCGTTCATCATTATTCATGTTGATGTCAAATTGAATTTGAATAAATATAAATATCATGGACATGTTAATTTACTTTTTCATATCCATGTTGATGGGTAGAAATAAAAAATGAGACTAAAGACTCTCCCAAAAAAAAAAGGAAAAAAAAAGACAAATTAACTCCATGTTTTTAGCATGCATCCTTGTCCATCTTTATTTCTTTTACGCTCTTTCAAAAAAAGAAGGAAAAAGATTACTTTTGTGGGTGTGAACTAGATTGGAGACTCCAAAAAAGATAATTTCATGTTAGATACTAATTAACATCATGTGTGAAGAACATGTGTTTGAATTAGTGTTTAGGAAGCTGATGGTAACTTGCAATGTTAGAAATTATGGTACTGTGATTTGTGACACTTTGTTGCTGTTAAGGTGATGTTAGTTGCAAAGCTCTAAACACCAAGTGTGACCATATCTAGTCTCGTTGTACTCATTGGCAGGAAGCAAGCAAGCTGATACCGTATGAAAATTTCAAAAAGTACCCAATATCGAGACAATGCTGGTATGTTCAAAAAGTCGGATACCAGACCAAGTCTGGTTCTTTCACCCAGCTGCAATCTAAGATACTTCTTACACACAAACAAACACATTGTGGTGTTCCATATGGCACTCATACCTAGGACATTGAAATTGTGTAAACTGTTGAAAATAGGGGGAGTCGGGGGTGTTGATTAAAATCTAGTAACAATTAAATGAAAGAAAAGAAAGGTGGTGAAAGGAAAGACGCTCGACACGCACCCAATGAGCTCTCTGTGGCGCATTTGTGGTGAAGACGACAAAGAATCGAAGAAGCACATTTGCATCTCTTGTGACCAAACCATGTTTACTGGCACTTGTTGTGGGAAATTACAAACCTTGGCTGCTGCTTCTCTCTGTCCACACAAGGCTCAGCCTCAAACTATTGGTCTCATGTTGTTGTAAATGACAAATGCGTCAAGATTGACTGCTTTGCACAAAGTTTAATGCTGGACTTGGTCAAATAGATTTTAGCTTTTATGGGGATCAGCGGGACTGTGATTGCTTTTGCGAAGTTTGGGTCCCCACTTTTTTCTTTTGTGCAATCCTTGTTTCTATGTTTCGTAATGGCCCATCACACTTTATCCCATGTGTTATCTGGGACCCATTTCCTTTCAAAATTCTCCCTTCAAGTTAAGTAGGGAGAGGGAGGGAAACATACCCAGAGAGAGCCTGGCAACAACCCATGCATGGCATCTGTGTCTCACTACTTTGTTCAATAAAGTAGTTGAAGCTTTGGACATCTAGAGACCAAAGATGGACAACTCTTCACAAGCAATGTGCTACTGTGCTCATGCATAACTGCCGCCTCCGGTTCAATTTCCAATGAGCACCAACCCTCAACCCTAAAACCCTTGTATTCTCAAAGGAATTGTCCTCATGAGTGCGGTACATCTATTCCAATGTTAGGTGGTTTAGGGCTTAGGGTATATCAGAAACAGGAACAGAACCCCAGTGGTTGTCAGGGTGACCGGGCTTTGAGGTTCGTAACCATGGTTCTCAAATAATCACAAGATCAGTTTCTGATGTTTAGGGCCCTTAGGGTTCATAACCATTGTTCTCCACTCTTCTTTGAGAAAATCAAATAAGTGTGTTTATTACAGTTGGATCTTGTACTGGGTGTTTCATGAAAGCTACTGGTTCTTCGAGGTTTTTGAAATAGGCAGAACTGGTGGATCTTTGATTCTATTTTTTTCAACAACTTGGAGCCAGCGGTTCTCTAATTCTGAAATAGGTAAGAAACTGAAACTGTCAGTTCTTTATAAATTCAAATAACCACACACCACTGGTACACAGTATACACATGCATGCGGTGTCAAGAAAAAGATGAAAATATCATTCTACAAAAATTATTTAACACTAGCTGTGATGATCAAACATGAGAGTTACATCTAATTTGAAGATTTTACGGTTTGGAGCACAGCAAAATAGAGTGCGACTGATCATCCATCCAACAGATGATCATGCACTCAAATGTATTGAGAAAGCCACAAAGGCACACTTGGCAATTAGCATGTCAGTTTTCAGTACGTAAATTGCCAGCGTCCTTCACATCCATCTGTCCATTTGTTAGATTTCACTGGAGAAGTGTGAAGGAACCAAGAACCAAAGAGGAAGGAGGCCAGGAGCAATGCAAGCAAGCCTCGGTGTTTAATTACCAACCTTAACCCCCATAATATTCTCAAAATTTTACATGCTTTGGATTTTTCTTATGATTTTGTGAGCATGGAGATATGGTAATCCATCTCATAAAAGAAAGACAAAAAACACCACCCTTTTAGGGCTTGTCCTTTGTAATCTTGTTTTCTGGGATGCATGGAAGATCTAGTGGTTAAATTTTGGTTTGCATCTTTAGTACATACATACATACATACGTAGGGAAACAAAAAGCCATATTTTCTTTTTGAGCTGGCCATTGATTCCAGGGAAGTGTGGAGAATCTCCACCCACATCAGTCAAAGGGCCTGTATATTATTATGTTTTAGATGAAGTACATGAGTCCAAGAGTGTGAAACTCAGTTTGAGGCCTGTAAAATAAGCCCATGATTTAGTGCTCTCCAGGTGGGTCAGTAAAAGTAAATAATTGTTTTTGATTGGCCAACAATTTTGAGTGGTGTCATTGAAATAGTATCTTGCTTCATAGAGTCGACTTGTTCATGTTTGTGGGTCAGAATAGTTAACTCTACATCTTGTATAGTCAACTTGTTCATGTTTATGGGTGGTGGGAATGGGGGAATAGTTAACTCTACGTGTTGTATAGTCAACTTGTTCATGTTTATGGGTGGTGGGAATGGGGGAATAGTTAACTCTACGTGTTGTATAGTCAACTTGTTCATGTTTATGGGTGGTGGGAATGGGGGAATAGTTAACTCTACATGTTGTATAGTCGACTTGTTCATGTTTATGGGTGGTGGGAATGGGGGAATAGTTAACTCTATATGTTGTATAGTCGACTTGTTCATGTTTATGGGTGGGGATGGGGAAATAGTTAACTCTATATGTTGTACGAGGTAAACCTTGATGGAGGCCCAAATAGGGAGGTGTGGTGTGAGGTAGAGATGGTCCAAGAGTTTGAAATTCCAACAAAGAATGGGTGAGAGAACTTATAAAATATAGGCAATAATCCATAGGGATTCACAATTTCAGGATATGCAAGACTATGTATGAAGATAGGTGTTTGTTTGTTTGTTTGGATGTGACCATGTCATAACCCTCCCAAACCCTGGGCTCCCCCTCCCCCCCCACCCCTTTGCTTTTGATATCATTGAAAAGTCCTTGACAAGGCAATGTGCATGTTTTGTCAGTTTGCCAGCTTCAAACTGATGGAGAAAAAGGTATTGAAGGTATACTGATTTTCATCTCTGAAAATTAATTAGCTTTTAGAATCAGTTTTTTTCACAATTGGGTTTCATAAAAACTCTGAAATTAAGCTGACTTCAACTGGAGTAGCATTGGGATGGGTGACCTTTTACAGGGGGAGTTTAGATTATAATGTACTTGAGAGCCAAAGTGCACAGAGGCCCACCTAAGTACTTATTGTTATACTGAGTACTTACTCTGCACACTGCACCCAGCTTTGTCAAGTTTCTGCACCCATGAACCCCAAAAGCAGCTCCACCTTCATTACCTCCTCCTTCCTTCCTCATCACAACTAATAGAGGACTTTCTGTATCTCTCACTCATGCCAAAGACCCCCTTGTCTGCACTCAGATCCTGGGAAGGGGGCCACTGTAAGGGCCATGCCATATTTTTGCAGATAGATGGTCCAGGAATTTGCCTACCTTGTCATGTGAATGAGAAATCTTCAAGTTTTAGAAGCACACAACCCCAAAACAAAGCAGACACAATTTTGTTAAAAGCCTGTGTGACAAAAATCCTTGATCTACCATACCCAGTTTTTTCTAGGTATCAGGAAACAATGTAGCTAGCTAGCAGTGTTGGGCAGGTATTTTGAAAGTTTTCCAAAATTAGAGAAAATCTGGTTATAAAGAACTGCCAGTTCCATTCATTTCAAGGGAAGTGGCTTCCCATTGGTACTAAGAGAGCACCTCACGAATTCCCTAAGATTTTAAACTGATTAAAAAATTCTCAACTTTGCATTGCAGATAGGAAATCAACTTCTCGATGCCACCTTACTCATGAAGGGCTTTCCAGTCGTCACCAAGAACATAGCTGTGCTCTGTGATCTTGAGAGATCTCAATGTGACAAAACAAACAAACAACCTTCCTTAACAGTAGGACTATGTACAGCAATCAAAGTCATGTCCATAGAGCAGCTGTGACTTCATATACTCTGCATCTAACTTAATTCATAAATCTAATGGGTGTGGAATCTAAATCCACTGGCTATCTAACCTGAATAATTAGCACCCATTTATCCAGTAAGCACGTTCTTGACTCTGACTATGTGGAGTAACGGAGGGATTAGTACAGCAATATGAGGAGATTCATGATCAAACATCTAAGCATCCTCTTATTATTCGTTTGTCCATAGTGGTACACACTACATGCCTGAAATTTGTGCCGGATGTAGCTGCAAGTGACAATCTTAGAACTATTAAAAATTTATGCAACAAGTGGACAAAACATTCTTGTTAGTGCACTGCTGCTGGTGGGTACAAGTGTACATAGTGCCAACTGGCAGGTCTTGAAATTGATTAGGGTTACATCTCTGAGTCTGTTACATGAACACGCAAGAGCAAAAATTGTAAGAAGATGAGAGATGCATGCTTGGATGGCTACTTCTAAATCCTCCTGCTTCCCCCACCTAGGTAACTACTAGCTACCTTTGTAAGTGGGTAAAGGCCAGGCCACACCTGGTGTTTGCACCAGTGTTAGTCTAATGTTTAGAGTGTTTAAAACACCAAACAGTCCACACATGCAATCTTACCTAACACCAAGTCCGAGTTGGCATATGACATGGTAAAAGAGTTAATTTGGTGTTAAGAGCCAATGTTGTCAAATATTGAAATTTCCTACAAAAGAGAAAGAGAAAGTGATATTACATAAAACATCAAAACCAAAGCAATTAACTCAATGTTAGTTAGTGCTCATTCCTCCCCCCCCCCTCTCTCTAATTCTTTGACTCTCCATCTCCCCTCACTTGCATGTTCAATGTACAAAGGTGCAAAGCGTTCAAGTTTCCTCCTCTTCAACATTCTATCACATTTTGTATAGCTCCTACACAAATGTCAATGTCACTCTATTGCAATTTGCAAAGCTCCTATAGGATTGCAACACTCAACTGTCTACTCCAACAAAACATTCAAACTATATTCTATGTTATGCATGCAATTTGCAAAACTCCAATCTACATTGAAAATCTATTACATTGTGGTGAAGGATGATCTTTGTTGAAGAAGGTCGATCTTTGACGATTTTCTTCAATCAAGACTTGGTGATTTCCTCTAATCTATATCATGTGGACATTTGATGGTGAGCACTTGAATTTCAAAAGTTGTTAACAACAATTGAATTGCATGCATTTCATGAGGAGTCAAGAATGTTTTCAATCACCTTCACCAAATGGCAACAACAACAAGTGTTGCAAATGGCACTCCAAGTAAATTTGAACTCCCTTGATTCCATTGCTATTTTTTTGCAAGCATTCACAAGCCCAACATACAAATGAAATAACAAGTTCAAGGAAATCATGTATAGAAAACAAAACTTGAAATGTATGAGGAATAGTGAGAAAACTTGATATTACTTTCCAAACATCATAATCCTTGGTGAAGATAACATGAAACTATCAAGTCCACATCAAAAGAACAAAGGGAATCACAAAGTTGTAGACTTGGATTGTGTAAAAATCAAAGCAAGAAAACCCATACACACCCATTATGAAAATTTTAAAATCCTTGCATTCAACAATGCAAAAAAAGTTAAGCACGTGAAGCTAACTTGGAAGTTGTTAATTAAAGAGACAATATGGATATGATAGTGACAAATGGAAATACATCTCAAAAGTTGTAATGGCCAATGGTCATTCAAACCATCATTACAATGGATTGGTTTACAAAATGGGGTCTCTTTATGACAACCACAAGAAAACACATGATGCATGAGTGTTACAAGCCATAATAAAGAATGTTAAGACATGTCTATAAAAGACAAGGTCACGCAAAGATGACTTTAAAACTTTAACATTTAACTTTAACTTTGAGTTCATTAATGTGTTCAGGAACAATAGACCCTAATTCAATCCTCCACATTCAATAAATTTCATGAATCCAAATGACAATGTGTATTGTGCACCACCTTATTGGATGATTTTTCATGATGTGAAGACCTTGAATTCAATGAAGAATTGAATAATGATATGCAAATGAAAAAACAAAACTCCCTTTAAAGTTCATGATCCAATCTTACACTATGCAAAACATTTGAGGAAGGGCATAGTTAGGCAATGCCTCCCAATCTCCACATTTCTAGGTAACATATACTAATGAATCTTTCTCCCCCTCCCTTCCATTGGACTCACAACCCCTTTAACAATTTTATCGTTTGGTAGATCCCAAAATTTTGTCTTACATTTCCAAGTCCAAATATAAAAGGAAGAAAATCTATATCAAATCCATTAACAAAGAAATTGCGCAAATAGTGCATAATCCAAGAAGAGATGGAAATATTCCCTTATCATGCAAGGGCAGTTACAAGTTATGGTCTACTTATATTTTCATCATAAGGTGTTTTTTCAACATTGTTCATGATTAAAATGGTCCCCAAAATTATTTGTTTCATAAAATTAAAAAATGATATTCACTTTTATGAAGAATATTATTATACTACTAAACCCAACTTGAATCACAATTATCTTATATTGACCAAATGATGAATTTTACAATTTTCATGTATTTTTGTCACATTACATATTTAATATGCAAATGGACTTTGATTTTTCATTTTTTAAATTATTTTTCTAAAAGGACTCATTTAAAAATTGTGCATGGGATTAATAGTTAAAATTATGATATGAAGTATCATTGAAAAGCATTTGATATTTGAATGGACTTTGAATGGTGTCAAAATGACCCAATTTTCAAAAATCCTTATAGAGGAAACATTTTTGCGACCTTTTCATTTTATTACATTCTTTTTGAGATATATAGTTTTTTAAGGAGTCTTTTCTTTGAATTTAAAAAAAAATGATTCAATGAATTGTCATGGGAAGAGGATGGTGTTCATCAAACACATTTTTTAGTTAATTTTTTTGTATGTAATGAACTCTTCAAGTGCTAAAAAAATCCACCATAACTTGCAACTACTTGACACATAACAAACAATACACAACTAGTTGTAAACAATTCTTGTAGTTAATCTTAACATAATGTTGGGAGCACATGGGTCAAAGACAATCAACTTTAAGGCATAAAAGTCAAGTATTGAAGCAATTGAGAAAGGCAATGTGGATTACACTTTTAGAGGTGGATCACTTACATAATGAGTTGGGACATGCAACAGTGATTATTTCACCATGTTTCAGCAGTTTGCTTCACTTTAGGCAATGTCAACAAATTGCCAATACAACTTGTAAGTTGAGATATTAATATTGGTCAATGCAAGTGTAGTCCTCAATTAATTCCTAGGATACACGAATGGAAAAATAGAAATAAAAAAAGAAAGTTAAACATTAATTACATTCGGTGTTTATAAGTACAAGGTTGGTCACCAATTCACACCAACAACGTTACATAGCACCAAATCTTAGGTGTCATCTAATGTGGAACTAGGTGTTATCTTGGTGTTAAAGTAATGGTAGGTCGATGGTAAGTTACCATGAGATTTTCAAGAATTCTAGATTTTGGATTGAAAAATTAGTGTTTCGTAACACCCTCTCCCCCCCCCCCCCCCCC
>Ga0209611_10011584_pt1 | contig 12657 bp, 10 predicted proteins | sample S1TSphgellanicum_3_FD_187693 | JGI IMG/M metagenome (GOLD analysis project Ga0209611, IMG submission 187693) | Host-associated microbial communities from peat moss isolated from Minnesota, USA - S1T2_Fc - Sphagnum magellanicum MG (SPAdes) (version 2) | ecosystem: Host-associated > Plants > Peat...
TTTATCTGCCATCAGGTTAGGAGCGAGTTTTGAATAGTTTGTATTATATAAGTAATTATAATACATTTCTAGAAGCTATTACTGTAAAAACGAGAAATTTAAAGTGATATAAAGTACACAGTACTAAGCGATCGCTCTTCCTCAAAAAGTTTTTGGTTTACTGAGAATAGATTATCCAGAGTTTTGCCTAAACATCAAGCAAATAAATGGTAGAAGTATTAGGGTTCGCAGTGCTATTGGGATTCGGACTATTTTAGACCCCATTGGTCTGGTAAATTTATTTGCAGTCTTTAAGCAGATTTACTTTGTCCTCAAAAACAAAGGATATAGGACTTACGCACTGTACAAATCGACCATCATGTGTATGAAGGAAATTACCTTGTTTCAGGCTTTGATGGATGACCTTCGGATAAATAGCGATCGCTCAAAAATCATCAAAAAATCACGTGCAAATGCCCGAAACCCATACCCCATATTTGGTGTTTCCTGTCAATGCGTAAGTCCTAGATATTCGCCCCGAAGTAGGAAACTGTGAAGTTAGAACGTCCGAAAACAACATAACTCTTAACAGGGGACAGGGGAGAAGAAAGGCGGTAGGATAAGTAACCGAGCAGAAATATTTACAAACTAATATCTGGTCTAATCTAGACTGGATAAAGGATTCCAGCCCAGAGTTTGTGTAATTAATTCTGCTCAAGTACTTAGGACGTTTTTCACCGAGAAGGGGTAAAGTGCCGAAAGTGGGATTAAAGGACCCCACCTCTTCTGTAAAAAAATTTTAGAGCTCGCTGCGCTCCCAAGGGTAAAGGAAATAAGGACAAAGGGTAAAAAGAAAATAGTATACAAGACTACAGAATCTACACAGCAGCACACGCAACCCGAAAACCGTAGCTGTTTTTCCCGTCGTTCACGAAAAGGCTGTCACGATAAGCCGAACGGCAATTAACAGGATCGATGCTGTATGAACAACTGCGCCGCACGCGACGCATACGTCTCTTATTTCCAATATTAGCGTCTTGCCATGCGCTTCCATCCGTAGGCGCACCTTCATAATTGTCATGCCACTCGTCTTGACACCACTCCCATACATTACCATGCATATCATATAGTCCAAAATTATTGGCTACCCCAAAGCTCCCTACTTCTGTTGTTTTTTGTCTGTAAACTCCCTTGGGTCCATTGCCATAGGTGGAGTTACCTTTATAGTTAGCTAAATCCGTTGTTATTGTCTCCCCAAAGTGAAATGGTGTGGTTGTCCCCGCTCTACAGGCATATTCCCATTCCGCTTCACTGGGGAGTCGGTAGTCTCTTTTCGTATGATTTGAGAGCCGTGAGCAAAACTCCACTGCATCATTCCAAGAAACCCTCTCCACAGGCAGATTTGCTCCCTTAAACCAAGATGGGTCAGGCTTGAGTTCTTGCTTGACTTGGGGTAGTGCTGCTACAGCTTGCCATTGTGCTTGGGTGATTGGATAACGCCCCATGTAGAAACTCGGAACTCTTACCTCGTGTTGTGGTCTTTCTCTATCTTCACTCCCTGATTCTTCCTTCGACGCTCCCATTACAAATGTTCCTGAGGGAATTTTTATCAGTTCAAGTTCAATTCCTGTTCCAATGACCTCAATAATACCCTCTGCTTGGCTTTGTTGACGGTTAATTATCTTACCTGATTGAGGTTCTATGGTAGCTATGGTAAAATTAAAGGTGTGGGTTTTGATGATTTCAATACTCACATCAGCTTCCTGCTGGTGTAGAATGGTTACGATCAGCCTCGTGTTCGGCTCCAGTTCAAGAGCCTCGTCTAATACTATTCGTTCACCATCAAAATGAGCGGATAATGATATGTTTTCCATAGTACTTACCTCCTTAAGTTATTGTATACATACTTTGCCACGATACGAACTACAGAAAGGGGAGGAATAGCTGTGTTTATATCGATAGTTTGCATAAATTACTCACTTTTATTTAAGTCAATAGAAGGGGTTGCACAAAGCTAGATTTCCGATACTCCCCTACTTCCTAGTATACCGATGCTTCACCCCCACGGGGAAATACTCTGCATCCCCAGTAGCAGCTAAGACAACCCGTGGCAGTTGATATTCTGGGGGGACATAATTAGCAAACTCACCATTTAACCGCAACAACTGGGTAAGAATTGAAACCGCAATGGTCTCCCCTTGATCTTCACTCCCCTCTACCCCTGGTGCCAACTCCACCACCACAGATAAAAACCGATTGTGGTCTGCATCTTCTTGCACCTGCAACACAAATTTACCCGTCACCCATTCCCTAATTACGGGTTGTTCTAACCCCACCATCACATTTTCTGGGTAGATATTTGCCCCGAAGTAGGAAACTGTGAAGTTAGAACGTCCGAAAACATAGACAAAGGGTAGTTGATGTATTCCCCTAGCTGGGGGATTTTGATTCAATTCTGCAACCGGATGAAAACCCCATTGGGCTAAAAACTCAATCATGGGCTCATAATCAATTAGTCCCCCATGATCCAGAATGTTATAACGAATCAAGGGGACACCATTGTCCCCGGAAAATAGCAACGTCCCATCCATCACTTCAAAAAACCGCTGGGTAGGGTCATACTGTAACAGGGTCGGTAGACGAGACTCCCCAAACAAAGTTCTGGCTGCATCGGGGGTTGTGGCTAAAAATCGGCGAATGCAAATACTCAGAGGTGTTTCATTCGCTAAAACTCCGGCATCCGCAGTGCCGTAAATGGATGCCAAGTCATAGCAACTTTGAGTACCCAACCGTTCACAGACTAAACTTCGCCACTCTTCACTAAAAACCTCCCCTGCCATCACCAATTTGACCTGATATTTCTCCCACTGCACCCCTTGGGACAACCCAGTATCAATGACATCTTTGAGAAATGGGGGATACCCCAACAACACCACTTGCTGAAAATTTCCCCCTAATTCTTGTACTACCCGTAAAATATCTTCCTTATGATTCCCAGGGGTAATTACTGTAATTGGATAACCCTTACTGGCAAGATAGCGACAGCAGTTAGTAGTGAACATCCCCCCAACCCAGGTACCCAAGGTAAAACAAATCACTGCTAGGGTACGTCTGGTATCTGCATAGAAATTGTCGTGAAAAATCTGCTCAAAACGGGTTGCGATTTGCAGTTCATCGCTGAAAAATCGCGGCCAAAATGTGGGTTTACCTGTGGAACCGGAGGAAGCAGCTATCATATCACAGGTTTCTAATAGTCCATGCCGACACAGGTCAGTCAAAGGGTAACGGGAAATATAATTTTCTTTGGTGACAGTGGGTAGCTGTTGCCAGTCGGCTAGGGTTTTAATTGTCGCAGGGTCAATTCCCCCTTCAGCTAAAAAAGCTTTGTAAGCAGGCACATTAGCCGCCACATCTTGAAATAAGGTAATTGCTGCGTCCCTTGGGGTGTCGAGATGCCTTGCTAATATCTTATCTAGGGGGGTAGACAAAAAATCTGTAAATGCGGTAATTGCCCTGTGCTGTTGTGCTTCGCGGTTCATGACAAGCCTAAGATTCCATCTCCGCCAATTCTAACCACCGCTCGGTGGCTACATCTATGGCTTGCTTGAGGGTTTCTAAGTGTTCATAAAGTTTTTGCACTTGGGTGTAGTTTCCCGGTGACGCGTTGACAAGTCCCTTTTCCACCTCGGCTTTTTCGGCTTCTAACTGGGCGATTTTACCTTCCAACTGCTCAAATTCTCGTTTTTCCCAATTGGATAGTCCCCGGCGTTTTTTAGGTTCTGTGCCTGGGGGAGGAACAGAGGTTTTTTCCCCTGGAGTATTTTTGGTATTGGTAGTTAGTTGCTGTGCTTCCTCGGCTTTTTTATAGTCTAGATAAACTGAGTAATTACCTGGATATTGACGCAGATTTCCGCCTTCCTCAAGGGCAAAAATTGTGTCTACTGTCCGGTCTAAAAAGTAGCGATCATGGGAAACTACAATCACACATCCAGTAAAGTCCTCTAAATAATCTTCCAATACGGTTAATGTCTGGATATCTAAATCATTAGTTGGTTCATCTAAAATCAACACATTGGGAGCACCAATCAGCAACCGCAACAAAAATAACCGCCGTTTTTCACCCCCTGAGAGTTTATGAATTGGTGCATACTGCTGACTACCGGGAAATAAAAATCGCTCTAACATTTGAGAAGCGGTAATTTTAGTCCCGTCAGCGATTTTGAGAAATTCTCCTTCTTCTTTGATATAGTCAATTACCCGCTGATTTTCATTGATTCCTGTAAGTAATTCTTGGGAATGCTGGTCAAAATAACCAATGTGAATTGTACTGCCAATTTCCACACTGCCGGCATCAGGTTCAACACGTCCCGTGATGATATCCATTAAGGTGGATTTACCAGCACCATTACCACCAATAATCCCAATGCGGTCTTCTGGACTAAATTCGTAGGTAAAATTATTAATTAGGGTTCTACCATCGTAACCCTTAGTTAGGTTATGGAGTTCAATTACTTTTTTGCCAATGCGTCTACCAACTGTGGAAATATCGACTTTTCCCTGAGCCTGCTTGAACTCAGTGTCGCGCATGGCGTGAACGCGTTCAATTCTGGCTTTTTGTTTGGTACTCCTAGCCTTGGGTCCACGTTTTAACCACTCTAACTCCCGGCGTAAGACCCCTTGATGTTTGCGTTGGCTACTCATAGCAGATTCTTCTGCTAGGGCTTTTTTCTCTAGGTAATATGAGTAGTTACCTATATAAGTGTAAATGTCCCCTCGGTCGATTTCAATGATGCGGTTGGTGACCCGATCTAAAAAATAGCGATCGTGTGTGATTAATAAAAGTACGCCCCGATAGCGGTTTAAATAGCTTTGTAACCATTCCACAGACAAGGCATCTAAGTGGTTTGTTGGTTCGTCCATGAGTAAAACGTCCGGTGCTGACAGCAAAGCTGTTGCTAGGGCAATACGCTTTCGATAACCTCCTGATAATGTCCCAATTCTGACGTTAAAGTCAGTAATTCCTAGCTTAGTGAGGATTATTTTGGCATTGGTTTCTAGTTCCCAAGCACCAGTAGCATCCATCTGCTGCATCACCCCAGAAAGGTGGGACATGAGTTGGCTATTGTCTGGAGATTGAGCTATTTTAGCAGACAGTTCCTCATATTCCCGGACCAACGCTATCTGCTCACCACTATCAGCGAAAATTTGCTCTAAGACTGTGCGATTTTCATCTAAATCTGGCTGCTGTGGTAAGTAAATAATGTTCAATCCTGAGTTGACTAAAAGTTGACCCTGATCTATCGGTTCCAGCCCTGCTATGATCTTTAATAATGTTGATTTGCCGGAACCGTTAGTCCCAATTAAGCCAACCTTATCAGTAGGATTGAGGCTAAAACTAGCATCTTTTAAAATTTCTTTGATGCCAAAGTCTTTTTTCACTGACTGTAGTGTAATAATACTCATAGAGGACTCATATTTGATTTTTGCCAAAACTCAGGTGTACCTAAATTCATCCATTTACCTCTTGCCAGAAATCAAATTTGGTTGCCATTGTGACTCTATGCAAATAAATCCAATGGTAAATGTCCATACATTTCATTAATTCCATCTTCTTGGTAAGATTGGCAGGAAACCAATACGCCGCGATGATGTCCAAAGTAAGAATCGAGGTAGCATAGTCCGTTTTTACCATTTAATTTGATATAAACTGGACCCTCAGGTGTTGGTAAGTTATTTGGTGCTTCATAACCAAAAGCACGGGAATAGGTTTTCATCGCCAAAATCCCTTCCTCTGCTGTATCTGCACAAATACCGAGAATTTGGTAGTCAGAAAGGTTAGTAATTAAAGTCAAAGCATCACAGATTAAAGCTTTTTCTGATGGCTTAAGTACAGGTGCTATATCTAAACAGTTGAATTTGTTCAGCAATTTTTTTGCTTCTTCGGCCGAGAGATTGTGAGGATTGGGATTAGACATAATATTACTTTAATTGTTTTCTATATCTGGGTGGGACTTGCCCACCTTACTAATAATTTTGCCTTAAATCAAGGTTGATCTTGTATCTTATCTAAGTTAAAGATAAAGGGGACACCACCTTTGGAGCTATCACCTAGAACTAGGACATTTGGCACGTGAGCACCTCCACTTTTCCAAGCCTCAATTGCTTCTTTTTGCAAAACTAACCCGCCCCCCTGAGCTTTGAGAGTTTCTGCCAGTAGTCGTTGCGCTTCTGCCTTACCCTTAGCACGGTTAATATCTGCCTGTGCCTCTTGTTCGGCTTCTCTCGCTACATAGACGGCTCTTTGCGCTCGCTGTTCCGCAATTTGTTTTTCCTCTACTGCTCTGGCAAATTCCGGAGAGAAAGTCAAGTCCACTACGCTTGTGTCTAATACAATTATCCCATATTTAATTAAGCGATCGCTTAATGCCTTATCAAAGTCTTCTTTTAATTGACTTCTTTTGGTAATTGCCTCTTCCACCGTTCTCACCGCTGCTGCTATCTTGAATGCTTCCTGCGTCTGAGGAGCGATAATTTTTGCCACAACATTTTCCAGGGTTCCCTGTTTCCTCCGTACCTCAACTACCTGTATCGGATCAATCCGAAAGTTGATGGCAAATCTTGCGGATAAATTTTGCAGATCCTTGGTGGAACTCTCCGCTAACACTTCAAATTTTTGGACTGTTATATCATATACATCTATTACTGAGATAAATGGTGGTCGCAAATGGATACCTTCTAGGAGAGCACCATTTCTAGATTTACCCAAAATACTTAGCACTCCTGCTTGTCCTGGGTTAATGATAATAAAGGAATTGAAACTAACACCCACAAGTATAGCTAATACAATTCCGAAAAGTATTGTCTGCCAATTAGGCAATTGCTGAGTTTTCAATTTTTCATCTCCTACTTAGTTTGAGTCTTAAGTAATTAAAAATCGGGATTTCCCATGAACCCAGCTATTAAGTATACAGTTTTTGTGCGAAAACCTGGTATAGGAATCCTATTTGATTTTTGAAAAAAACTCAGTATACCTAAATTCTCTGTAATCCTCGTGGATCTTGCCTTTTACCTCCTGCCTAATATACGGAAACAATTTTCAGTAATCAAACCGGATTCCTATATGAGTCGGATAATTGAGAGCAATAATTGCAGTAGGACTCAAATACACTTATACTTAAAACTAGCATTTTGCTCCCAGATTTACTCATTGAACTTTGAACTTTTATGACATTTAGCAGTACACAACCAGACTCACGTGCTCACCAATGGCGTAGCCATTTAGATAAGTTTGTTCAACAAAATCAGCGAGAACTAGCAGCATTGTTTTGGGGGTTGTGGTTAAAAAATAGTGATAGCCAAGGTACTATTGGGATTGATTTACAACCAACGCCCCATTTTGTTTATTGTCCCAAAGCAGAAATAGAGAAATTAAACCATAAAGTGGACCATTGTTTGCAAGAAATTTTGGGTATTATCGATAATCATCAACCAGAAGTAGAAGTTGTAATGATTGGTATTGGTAGAGGTGAAATAAAATTAATTCAATTTGCACCTCAACCAACACCACCGATTTGTTTTGAGCAAGTTAGCCAGGATGTAGATAGCTTACTAGAGCTTTTAGAGCAGCGGATGAGTGAGCATTTCCCCAGCCAAAACTCTTAGCCAGGGGGGAGAATCAATCGATTTAGCACCAAGTTATTTGGTTCATCCAAATAAGGATTTATTTCGTTAAAATCATAAACCCCACCTTCTACATCACCAATGTATTGATGAATCAATACTGGACAGTTTACATCAATGGCAGCCTGGGCTTGAACACTCTTCCAGGGAGAGACCCTAGCACTTCTCCCGTAATTAGCAACCCACAACCCAAAACATTCTGCACCTTTCTCGATAGCTAATTTAAGTGCTTGGGCAGCCCGGTCATCTCCATGATTAAGGTAAACTGCTGGGAGAAATCTCACCTTCTTGCTAGCTCCGGCGATGGCTTTTGACCAACCCAGATAGTAGTCTGTTGATAGTGTGGGTTGAGGTGCAGGTTCTGTATCGAGAAAAATGTAAAACGCTCCCCCATGTGCAGCTAAGTAATCTTCCCCAAAGGTGACCAAAACATCAGCTGCATGCTTACCACCAACTTCTATTCCCTTGTTGTAATTACCATTGATGACATTGGTCTCCCTGCCTACAGGAGCTACTCTAATCCCGTAATCATGTAAAATCTTATTTTCTACACCTCCTCTGTATTCTGCATCCCTACCAAAGAAATAACGTCCCCAGAAACCGGGTCTTGCTCCTAGCATTTTGGTAGCTTCCTGAATACTAGTGGGAGTAACTACTTGCATCGTATCCACACCAGGAACTCCCGTAAAATTCAGCGAACTGGGCCATTGATTGAGCCAGTATGGTAATTTTTCATAGTTATCTACAGCCTGCCAAATTTCTTCGTCAGCAATACCATCGGCAGTTAAATTAAGGTTCTGTTGAAATTTTTTAACTTCAGTGACTGTCTGGTTCCCAAAATCCCCATCAACAACTAAGGGTCCACAGCCACAACCATTTAAAGCATTTTGAAGACATGATACCCATTCGCCGCTGGCTCCTTGTTTCAACACTGGGCGCTTTGCTGGTGGGGGAATTTGATTACCAATCTTGACAATCATCGGCTGTTGTGGCTTTCCAGCTTGATTTTTATGGTGATCTAGAGCCTGCCAAGTTTGGTCACCCACAACACCATCAGCAGTTAAATTGAGGCTCTGTTGAAATTTTTTCACCGCTGTGATTGTCTGATTCCCAAAATCTCCATCAACAACTAACGGTCCGTAGCCAAAACCATTCAAAGCATTTTGAAGATATGATACCCACTCTCCTTTGCTTCCATGTTTTATCACTGGACGCTTCCCTGCTAGGGGAGTCTGATTACCTATTTTCACGACCACAGGTTGTTGTGGTGTTGTAGCTTGTGGTGGCAGTACCACTTCTGGGGCGGTCGTAGCTTGTGGTGGCAGTACCACTTCCGGTGAGGTTGTGGCTTGTGGTGGCAGTAGCACTTCTGGGGCGGTCGTAGCTTGTGGTGGTAGTACCACTTGATTAGTAATCAGCTTAGGTTGAGTGACTTTGCTTTTGAACCATTGGGTGCGAGGTGTTTTGCGCCGCTCTCGCCGACTACCAACTGAGGCTCGTGGATTCCATTGCAGGCGATCTCCCTCCAGACTGGCTTGTTGCCAGCCGCTATTAGAAGCCACATTAAAAATGCCTATGTAGCCTCCTGGTAAAATCTCAAATGGCTTACGAATATGTTTACAGTGATCAAACTGTGTTATTCCTGGCTGATGAAACAACTCAAACCAGGTTGGATAGAGAAAATCGGATACTAAAATGCCGTCTATTTTATAGCCGTAATTATCTGGGTCACAAGGATCGCACACTTCATAGGCATAGAGAAGACCTTGACTTTGGTTTTTTTGGATCAACACCGTCAAGTTGATCTCAGGATCAGCTAGCATTTCCAATAGCTCATGACTAGCTGTAGCAGTCCAGGCATTACCATTTTGCATATCAGTAGCAGCAAATACTTTGCCTAGGGGTAGTCCTTGCTCTGTCATATCGTGATAGCCCAGAGTACCAGCTTGATCTGAATTATCAAGTATGGTTAAATGCCATGAGCGGGGATTAGGATTAGCTCCTTTACCTACAAAATTCAGATGAGCATCGACACCCCATACAGGAGCAAAATCTCGATGTACTTGAGTTTGCAAAGCTGGCAATACTGACTTGACTTTTTCGTCCGTTAAGACGGTGCTAGCATTAATTACTTCTACTTGAATATTTGCCATGGTGTGTCCTTTATGAAATACTTAGGATTCAGTGTAGTTCAGGAGGCAGTTCTTGCTGGAGAAACCCACCCTTAAAAGATTGGGATTGAAGCAAGGACGCTTTGGATCTCGGTGTAAGCAGTCTCGATCTAATTCTTTTTTTGAACTGGGATCTAGACCCAGAACTCAAGTTTTTATCTATACTTTTTCTTCCCTCCTGCCGGAGCCTTTCTTTGTAAATCGGCGGCGTTGACAAAATTCAAAAGCTGTGGTTATTACTAGTAGCTATAGCTATGCAGAACTCAGAATCATTAAATCTGAATCCATGTGAAGGAATACTCAACAAATAACCATTCCCCCAAATTATGCCGAAATCACTCAATTGGACTTATAACAATCCTAAATCAATTTGTGATGGGATTTGCCTTTGCCCAAGCAGTGTTATTTATCTGCGACCAGATGAACACTTGTCATTTTGAGTCCATATTTTTTAGTAATAATCTATGTATTCTCAGATTTATACTATCTCATATTCTTGAGGATATTTACTACTTACGCAAACTCACTTAAAAACTAAGCATTAAATTTAACTAAAAATGCTTGATCTGCTAGTCCCAAAGCCAAAATCGTCACCACCCTTCCCCCCAGTCAACCTCAAAAGTGGTAGAATTTCAAACCAACTCAGTTATGTCAGAAAAGGAATTAGTGTTAGTTGCCTAAAAAAAGATTAGATTAATTGATGTGAACTGTTCTGTGCCTAAGGGTGACAAAAAGGGATATATTCTTGTATAGGCAGGGTCGGAAGTTAAGCAGTGCCAAAAATAATCGCTATCCTTAATGGCAAGGGAGGAGTCGGTAAAACGACTACGGCAGTCAATCTGGCTGCAAACTTTGCTAAGGAAAAAAAGGTAATTCTAATAGATGCAGATATTCAAGGTTCTGCTAGTTGGTGGTTTGGGCGCTCTCAAGAGGGAATGGGGTTTGATCTGTCTCAAGAAACTAACCCCCAACTTTTAGGGGAATTACGCAAGCTAACAGGTTATGATTTAGTAGTAGTAGATACACCGCCAGCACTGCATTCGGAAGCTTTAGCGACGGTAGTAGCGATCGCCGACTATCTAGTTCTACCCACACCTCCATCAGCAATGGATTTAGCTGTCCTTGTGGAAACAGTTAGAGAAACAGTTATTCCCGTGGGCACCCCCCACCGAGTACTACTCACCAAAGTCGATACCCGCAGTTTGGGAGAAGCATTAGAAGCCAAAAATACTCTGATGCGGCTAGGTATTCCGGCTTTTAACGCCTTGATTCGTACCTATAAAGCTTATGAAAGAGCTGCCCTAGAAGGTGTGGCCATTACTCAATGGCGAGGAAAAAATGGACCAGAGGCACGGTCAGACTACTGCCGTGTAGCCGAAGAATTACAGCATGATTGGAGGAAATAATGGTTAAAAAACGTCTTGCGGACTTGCTTCAAGAAGAAGCTCAAAAATCTACCCCTGCCTTAAGTGAATCTACTTCAGAGGAAAAGGCACTAACGGAGGAACCGTCCCCACGGATACCTGAGCTAACTACAGAGTTATATCCAACCGTAGCAGAATCCCAAAAACAAATTCTGGATTTACAAGCAACTTTAGCTGAACAAGCAGATCTAGTGAAACGATTGACCAAAGAACTGGATGATACCAAACAAACAGCCTTAAAACTAGCAGAATCTAACTCTCAATTGATAGAAGAAATTCATGGGTTAAAACAGGCAAAAGAAAGTTACAAACTAGTTAGTTACAAAAAATCACATAGATCACCAGAGAGGCTCCAAGAGGCTCCCATCGAAACTAATGATGATTTTGCCGCTAATACTTGGTTGTATGATTAAGATTGAATGTAAATCATGACTAGTTACCCCATCGCCCATTCTAAAATATGTCCAGCAGTAATTTGTGGCTGTTCCAGATGGGGTATGTGACCACAATCTTCAATCCAGATCAGTTTACTATGGGGTATTGCCCTCTGGAATTTTTCAGCATCCCTAGTGCCTAGAATTTTATCACCATCACCCCAGAGAATTAGTGTTGGTTGCCTAATTTGTGAAAGTTCCTGTTTCCGCAAAGGATTGTAACCACCACTTTTAGTAAAGGCAATTAATGCTTGATGCCAATTAGGTGCTTGTAGATGTAAGGAAGTGCAAATTAGCCCATCGGCAGAAACCAAGCCAGGGTCTTTATAAGCTGTACGGGAAATACTTAAACGGACTTGAGACCGACGCAAAAACTCAGCAGCTAAATAATCCAGTGGTGGAAATATCAATCGACTTAATGGTGAAGTACCCTTCCAACCAGCACTGTCAATTAAGATCAGCTTTTGCACAACTTCTGGATATGTGAGAGTAAAATCAATCGCTGTTGTACCTCCCATCGAAGCACCTACCAAGATCACAGGTCGGTTAATCAGCGTTTTCCAGAAATAGTAAAGATGGGTTTTAATTGCCTCTGTGTTGTAGGCAATACCCAAAGGTCTTTGGGTAAAGCCAAAACCCAATAAATCTACAGCCCAAGTTTGATACACCGGAGCCAACAATGGGAATAACCGTCGGAATTCAAGAACAGAACTATCAAAACCATGAATCAATAAAATGGGCGTTTCACTACTTCCCTGGTTAAGGTATGTAGTAGTGATGGGCTGCTGGATTAGGGGAGTAGCGATCGCTTGAGTTTGGATACTCTGAGCAAGAGCGATCGAGGCTGGTTCTGTCAGTTGCCTAACTGCGATAGGTAAAAAACTAGGAAACATGAAACCTAGTTTACATCTTTTTCTCCGTCAACAGTTTCTATTTATTGGGCAGCTTAATTATTTTTGTCCATCTTGT
>Ga0209611_10011586_pt1 | contig 12656 bp, 9 predicted proteins | sample S1TSphgellanicum_3_FD_187693 | JGI IMG/M metagenome (GOLD analysis project Ga0209611, IMG submission 187693) | Host-associated microbial communities from peat moss isolated from Minnesota, USA - S1T2_Fc - Sphagnum magellanicum MG (SPAdes) (version 2) | ecosystem: Host-associated > Plants > Peat...
ACCAGATCGGGGTCTAGCGCCAAGGCGCGGGCGATGCCGATGCGTTGCCGCTGGCCGCCGGAAAATTCATGCGGGTAGCGTTGCAGATGTTCGCGCTTCAGGCCAACCAGGTCCATCAGCGCGCCGATCCGGTCCGCGATCGCGGCGGCATCGCGGCGCCGGCCATCATCGGCGTGCACGCGCAATGGCTCGGCGATCAGATCGCCAACCCGCCGCCTTGGATTGAGCGACCCATACGGATCCTGGAACACCATCTGCATCCGCGGCCGCAGCGCGCGCATGGCGCGCATCGAGAGATGGGTGATATCGATGCCGTCGAAAATGATCGCGCCATCGCTCGGGTTTTGCAGCCGTAACAGGCAGCGCCCCAGGGTGGATTTGCCGCAGCCCGATTCCCCCACCAGCCCAAGTGTCTCGCCGCGCATCACCCGCAGCGTGATCGTATCGACCGCATGCAGCACGCGGCCGCGCACGGCAAAGCGCTTGCTGAGGGCAACCGCTTCCAGCAAATGCCGGGTCAAGGCGCCGCACTCGCCGGCAGGAAGCAGGCAACATCCTGCGCCCCGCGCGGCATCAGCTTCGGCCGCTCGTCGCAGGCGGCAAAGCGGAGCACGCAGCGTGGCTCGAAGGGGCAGCCCGGCGGCATGGCGCCGGGCGAGGGCGGTGTTCCAGGAATCGCCGCCAGGCGGCGCGGCTTTGGCCCTTCGATCGGCGGGATCGCGGCGAGCAGACCCTGCGTGTAGGGGTGCCCGGGATGCGCGAACACATCCTGCGTCGTGCCGCGTTCCACCAGGCGGCCGGCATACATCACCATCACCCGATCGGCGATTTGTGCCACCACGCCCATGTCGTGGGTGATCAGGATGATGCTGGAATTGAAATCACGCCTGAGTTTTTCCAGCAAGGCCAGAATCTGCGCCTGCACCGTCACGTCCAGCGCGGTGGTCGGCTCATCGGCGATCAGCAAGGATGGATCGCAGCTCAGCGCCATGGCGATCATCGCCCGCTGCCGCAAGCCGCCGGAAAGCTGATGCGGATAGCGGTCGAATTGCGTCGCCGGGCTCGGCATCCCCATCATCCCCAGCAGATCGATGGCGCGCAGCTTTGCCGCCTTCCAGGATATCGCCTCATGCGCCTGTATCTGTTCCACGATCTGCCAGCCGATGCTGTGCACCGGGGTCATCGCCGTCATCGGATCCTGGAAAATCATCGCGATTTCCCGGCCCCTGACATGGCGCAGCGCGCGGCCGGAAAGCCCGATCAGCTCGCGCCCCTTATAGCGGATGGAACCCGAAATCATCGCGTTCGGATCGTTGATCAGGCCCACGGAGGCCAGCATGGAAATGGTCTTCCCCGATCCGCTCTCGCCGACCAATCCCAGAATTTCCCGTGCGCCGATGCTGAAGGAAAGCTTTTCCACCGCCCGTGCCACACCATGCTGGGTGCGGAAATCGATGCAGAGATCACGTATCTCCAGAACCGGCGTGGTTTCAGCCACGCTTGTATCTCACTCTGGGATCGAGCAGCGCGTACGCCACATCCACCGCGGCATTGGCGCCGACCACGAAGAACGAGGAATACATCACGGTGGCCATGATCACTGGCAGATCGAGATTCTGCAGCGCATCGAAAGTGAGTTTGCCAACCCCTTGCAGGCCGAACACCACCTCCGTCAGCAGCGCTCCGCCGCCCACCAGGGCGCCGAAATCCAGCCCGAATAGCGAGACGAAGGTGATCAGCGAGGTGCGCAAGGCGTGGCGCAGAAGAATCCGCGTCTCGCTCAATCCCTTGGCGCGGGCGGTGCGGATGAAATCCTCCTGATAGGCCTCGATCAGGCTGGCGCGCAGCACCCGGCCATACAGCCCCATATAGAGCAGTGCCAAACTTGCCCACGGGATCAGCAATGTCTTGAACCAGAGAAACGGGTCTTCGCTCAGCGCCGTGTAGCCAAGCGGCGGCACCCAGGAGAACAGCCAGCTATGATGCAGCCGGCTTTGGGTGAGCAGATTGGCCACTTCGCCCACCCAGAACACCGGCATGGAAACGCCGATGAGCCCGGCGACCATCAGCGCCCGGTCGGTGATCCCGCCACGCGTCAAGGCGGCGGCCACGCCGATCGCAATGCCGCCGATCACCCAAAGCACCGCGGCACCCGCCACCAAGGATAGCGTGATCGGCGCGCCGGCCATGATTTCGGGGATCACCGCCTCGCCGCGATTGACGAAGCTGGTCAGGTCCTGGCTGATAAAAAGCCGTTTCATCATCAGCGCATATTGCACCGGCATCGGCCTGTCGAAGCCGAAATCATGCCTTACCGCCGCCAGCATCTCCGGTGTCGCGTTATGCCCGGCAATGCGCGCCGCCGGATCGGCCCCCGGTGTCGCGAAGAAGATCAGGAACACCAGCACGCTGATGCCGAACAGCACAAACACCATCTGCCCCAGGCGCTGAACGAGAATTATCAGCACGGATAAAGTACCGTAGGATGGGTAGCGCTTCGCTCACCCATCCTACGGCACCCGTAATTTGGCCCGCGGGTCCAAGGCATCGCGCAACCCATCACCCAAAACATTCAGCGCCAGTACCACCACCATAATCGCCACCCCCGGCGCAATCGCCACCAAAGGCCGCGAATAGATCAGCGTCTGTCCATCGGCGATAATCGTGCCCCAGCTCGCCGCAGGAGGCTGCACGCCAATCTGCAGGAACGACAGGGCACTCTCGGTCAGCAAATTCAGCGCCATCACCAGAGGTGCGAACACGATCAGCGTCGGCATCACATTCGGCAGAATATCGCGCAGCAGAATGCGCCGGTTGGAAACCCCAAGGCCGATCGCCGCCATCACGAAATCGCTCTGCGCCAAGGATAACACCTGCCCACGTACCGGCCGTGCCACATAGGGCACATACACGATGCCGATAATGGCAATCGGCAGCAGCAGATTATCCGCCTCGATCACGAATGGCCCGATATGCAGGCCCTGGCTGATCAGCACCACCGAAAGCGAGATCGCCAGCAAATACACCGGAAAGGCCCATAGAATATCCAGCAGGCGGGAAAACACCTGGTCGATCCAGCCGCCCATGAAACCGGCAATCACCCCCACAAGGGCGGCCAGGCACAGGCAGATCAGCGTTGCGGTTCCGGCAATCAGCAGCGAGTTCATGCCACCATAAAGCAAGCGGCTTGCCACGTCGCGGCCCTGGCCATCGGCCCCGAGAAAATACGCGCCGTGCCAGGTCGGCCCGATCGGCGCGGAGCCCAGATGCAACGGATTATCGGCCGGCTGCAAAATATCCAACACCTGGCCGGCAATCGTCACCGACCCATCCAGGTTGGGCCGAAACGGGTCGCTCCGCGCCACCAGCCTTGCATAGAGCGGCGCCAATGCGCAGGCCAGCATGATCAGCACCAGCACCCCGGCTGAAACCATCGCAGCGCGGTCGCGTGCCAGGCGGCGCAAAGCCACCGCACCAGGGCCACCAGACGTGCCACCGGATTGGCTCATTGCACCCAGGCATCCGCAAACATCATGTGGAACAGCGGATTGAACGTCATATGGCCCAGCCTTGCCGAGACCACATCCAGCTTGTTGATCTGGAACAGCGTGGTCAGCGGCGCCAGATCGGTAAGCTGCCGGTCCAATGCTGCCCATTGCTGTGCGGCGCCCCGCGGGTCGGTCAGCGCCGTTGTCATCGCCTGCTGCATCCGCGCATCGATCGCCGGATCGCAGAACGCGCTCATATTGATCGAGGCGTCGGAGCCGAGATGGATGCTGGCGCAGGAGAGCAGCACATTCAGAAAATCCGAGGCGGCCGGATAATCCTGATACCAATCGGTCAGCCCGATCTGCACCTTGTTGGCGGAATTCTGCAAATAGGTGTCGCGAATATTGTAGGAAATGGAATGCAGGCTCGCCTGGTAGCCGATATCGTTCAGCACGCTCTGCAGATAGATGCCGATGCTGCGCTCCACTTCTCGATCCGAGCACACCAAAGTCACTTTTTCCCCCGCTGTGCCGCTGGCCTGCACCAGGGCACGCGCTTGCGCCAGATCGGCGGCCGACCAGGCTGTGCCTGGATGTTTGGTGAACGGGCAATAGGGTTCGTAGCCCTCGATGCCGGGCGGCAGAAGCTGGCAGAGGGCGGTGCCCAGAGCCGGGCCGCCATATAAATTCACCGTCACCTGCCGGTTGATCGCAAACGCAAAGGCGCGCCGCGCCTGCACGCTGTCGAAGGGTTTCAGCCGCGTATTCATCGTCACATAATAATATGCCAGCATCGGATGGATATGCGCCTGGCTGGTATAATGCGCGCCGATTTCCGGCAGCCGGTCCAGCGGGGCAGGGTCGGCCATCCAATCCAGCGCGCCGTTCTCTATCGCCGTCACCTCGGATTCGTTCTGCAACCCGTAGCGATACAAAATGCGGTCGGCGAATCCGTCGGGCTGCGCCGCTTCGCTCCATTGGTGAAAATACGGATTGCGCACCAGCACCATCGCCCGCATTGGATTGTAGCTCTGGATCATATACGGCCCGGTTGCCGCCGGCGGCGTGGTGCCCAGATCATGCGGCGTGGTATCGGCGGGCAGGATCGCGGCAAAGGGCAGCGCGATTTTTTGTGAAAATTCGCTGTCGGCATGGGTCAGATGCAGGGTGATCGTGTTGGCCTTGGCATCGGCCACCACCCCGCCGGCCAGGGTGCAGGTGGCGGGGGTTTTCAGGCAGTCATCGGCGCCGACCAGAATATTGTACCAGCTGCCCACATTCGGCCCCAGCACCTTGAACATGCGCTGGAAGCTGGCGACCACATCATTCACGCCCACCTCCTGGCCGGTGGAAAATCTGATCCCCCGCCGCAGTTTGAACAGATAGGTGCGGCCGCCATCGCTGATCTCGGGCAGGGCTTCGGCAAGGTCGGGCACCACGGTCATCCCGTCCTTGCCTTCTGCCTTGCGGAAGCCGAGCAGCCCGTCCTGGGTCGCGAAAAACACCTGCCAGAAATCGCTTTCGTAGCTGATTTGCGGATCGATGGTGCCGGAGGGCTGGTAGGAACTCAGCCGCAACGTGCCGCCGCGATGCAGCCGCATCAGCGCGGCCCTGTCCTGGGGCTGCCCGTGCGCCAGGCTCGGCAGCATCAGCATGAACAGGGCGGCCAGCCAGGCCGTCGCGCGTATCGTCAAAGCGATGCAGGTCTCCTGGATGACAGAGGGCCAGTCACGCGACGGGCCGTCAAGAGCTTACCGACCTTGGCCGCCGCTACCCATAGCTGACGAACGAGATGACCCTACCGTCGTCAGCTTGCGTGACCCTGCTTGACGCCAGGGTGGAAACACCAAAGAAACGGGCGCCGCACGACAGGCGGGTTGTGGAAGGCTGATTATGTCGACTGTGATCGTCAGGCGTTATGCCGTGGGATTCGAGGGTGGAGCGCGATTCTCAATCCGAGAGCGGCAGGACGGCAGCTTCCAGGCCTATCGTGACAACCCCTATGAGGGCTGCAACCAGTCCTACCAGTTCGACGATGAGCCGATCTCAGGTTTGTTTGGCGACGTCGAATCGGCAGAGCTGGCGTTGTTCCATCACCCATCCTTCAAGGCCCAAATTCAAACTGAGTAACCGTCGTAACGGTGGCGAGATGCCCCCTCGCATCCCACCCCACCGCAGACCCTATCAAGGCACCCACCCTTGCCCCCGCCGCGCCCCTGCGCTACGCCGCCCGCTTCGCGGCCGGCGGGCGTGGTGAAATTGGTAGACACGCCAGATTTAGGTTCTGGTGGCGTAAGCTGTGGGGGTTCAAGTCCCTCCGCCCGCACCAGCCGGCCTTGTTCTATTGAGGATTTCTACCCGATGCAGGTTACCGAAACGCTCTCCGAAGGGCTCAGGCGCGCCTTCTCCGTTGTGGTGCCCGCCGCGGAGATCGAAACCAAGACCCGCGCCAAACTGGCGGAAATCGGCCGTACCATCCGGCTGCCGGGCTTCCGCCCAGGCAAGGTGCCGGTGAATCTGGTGCGCCAGCGCTATGGCGCCTCGGTGATGGCCGAGGTGATGCAGGAGGCGCTGAACACCGCCGCCGACCAGGTGATCGAGGAGCGTAATCTGCGCCCCGCCGGCCAGCCCAGGATCGCCCTGACCGGCGAGCCGAAAATCGACCGCGCCCAGGCGGCCGATCTTGCCTTCAGCGTTGAGCTCGAAATTCTGCCGGAAATCACCCCCCCCGATCTGGCCGCCCTCAGCCTCACGCGCCTCCGCTCGGAGGTCGCCGCGGAGAAGATCGACGAGACGCTGACCGGTCTGGCTAGCCAGCAGCGCGACATCATCGCCATCGAAGAGGACCGTGGCGCCGAGACCGGCGAGGTTCTGACGGTCGATTTCGTCGGCTCCATCGATGGCGTGCCGTTTGAAGGCGGCGCCGGCACCGATACCAAGGTGGAGATCGGCGGGCAGGGCTTCATTCCCGGCTTCTCCGAGGGCATGCTCGGCATGAAGCCGGGCGAGACCCGTGACATCGATGTCACCTTCCCTGAGTCGTATCAGACCGAGGCGCTGGCCGGTAAGGCCGCCAGCTTCAAGATCACCGCCAAGGCACTGGGCAAGCCGGGCGAGGCGGTGGTCGACGACGCCTTCGCCACCAAGCTTGGCTTCGAATCGCTGGAAAAGCTGCGCGAGATGGTGGCCGGCCAGATGCAGCGCGAGCTGGATCAGATGTCGCGCCTGCGAATCAAGCGCGAATTGCTGGATGTGCTGGCGGAAAAGGCCGATTTCCCGGCGCCGCAAAACCTGGTCGAGGCCGAATTCGCCGCCATCTGGCAGCGCGTTGAGCAGGATATGCAGTCTGGCGAGGTGGATGACGAGGATCGCGGCAAGGATACCGATACCCTGCGCGCCGAATATCGCGGCATCGCCGACAGGCGTGTGCGCCTTGGCCTGCTGCTCTCGGAAATCGGCCGGGTTGCCAATATCCAGGTCAGCCAGGCCGAGCTCACCCAGGCTTTGCGCCAGGAAGCCGCGCGCTATCCCGGCCAGGAAATGCAGGTGGTGGAATTCTTCCGCAAGACACCGCAGGCGATCGAACAGCTGCGCGGGCCGCTATTTGAAGACAAGGTGGTGGATTACATCCTGGAAATGGCCAAGGTGGAAGACCGCGTCGTGGCGCCGGAAGACCTGGCCCTGCCGCCGGCCGATGCCGCCGCCGAGTCGCCAAAGCTGAGTTTTGCGCCCGCCGATGAAGCCGAGCCGGAGCCCGAGCAAACCCAGGCCGAACCGGCACAGGATGCCGGGGACGAGGCGGCCTGAGCACCGGCGCACGCCGACAGAGGCTTGCATCTGGAAGCATGTGTGCTGAAACCTATGTGATAGCGCTCGACACCGCAGGCTGGCGCCCCGCCAGCCTGCTTGTCGCCTAGCTGCCGCTCGCGTGAGCTGAAGGAGTGCGTATGAGGGATCGTCATCCCGCCGAGGTTTACAGCCAGGCGCTGGTGCCCATGGTGGTGGAGCAGACGGCGCGCGGAGAGCGGGCCTATGACATCTATTCGCGCCTGTTGAAGGAGCGGATCATTTTTCTGACCGGCCCGGTCTATGACCAGATGAGCGCGCTGATCTGCGCCCAGTTGCTGTTCCTGGAGAGCGAAAACCCGGCAAAGGACATCTTCTTCTATATCAACAGCCCTGGCGGCGTCGTCTCCGCTGGACTGGCCATCTACGATACCATGCAATATATTCGCTGCCCGGTCAGTACGGTGTGCATCGGCCAGGCGGCGTCGATGGGCTCGCTGCTGCTGTGTTCCGGCGCCCGCGACAAGCGCTATGCCCTGCCGAATAGCCGGGTGATGGTGCATCAGCCAAGCGGCGGCGCCCAGGGCCAGGCGGCGGATATCGAAATCCAGGCGCGTGAGATCCTTACTTTGCGGCACCGCCTGAACGAAATCTATCAGCGCCACACCGGCCAGACCCTTGCGGCCATTGAAGCCAAGCTGGAACGTGACAGTTATATGTCTGCTGAAGAGGCCAAGGCATTCGGCCTGGTTGACCACGTGGTGGAGAACCGTCCGCAGGCCATGATCGACGACGCCATCAAGGTGTAGCCCGGTCCCCGGTCGTCGGCTGCCAAACGGTTCCGGCGGCCGAGGACCGATGACCAACTTGCCATTTTGCTCACCTTGTCGTTTTTGAAAGGCAGGGGGTAGTATTCAGGAATTATGGCCCCGGGTGAGCCTTGGGGCGGGAGACCCTATGCCTACCAAGCCCAGCGACACCAAGAACACCCTGTATTGCTCGTTCTGCGGCAAGTCGCAGCATGAAGTGCGCAAGCTGATCGCGGGGCCAACCGTGTTCATCTGCGACGAATGCGTCGAGCTGTGCATGGATATTATTCGCGAGGAACACAAAACCCATCTGGTGAAAGCACGCGATGGCGTGCCGACGCCGAAGGAAATCTGCACCGTCCTCGATCAATACGTGATTGGCCAAAGTCACGCCAAGAAGGTGCTCTCCGTCGCCGTCCATAACCATTACAAGCGCCTGGCCCACGCCCAGAAGAATAACGACGTCGAGATCGCCAAATCCAACATCCTGCTCGTCGGCCCCACCGGCACCGGCAAGACCCTGCTGGCGCAGACGCTGGCGCGGATTCTGGACGTGCCCTTCACCATGGCCGACGCCACCACCCTGACCGAGGCAGGCTATGTGGGCGAGGATGTGGAGAACATCATCCTCAAATTGCTGCAGGCGGCCGATTACAATGTGGAGCGGGCGCAGCGCGGCATCGTCTATATCGACGAGGTCGACAAGATCAGCCGCAAATCCGACAACCCGAGCATCACCCGCGATGTCAGCGGCGAGGGCGTGCAGCAGGCCCTGCTGAAGATCATGGAGGGCACCGTGGCCTCGGTGCCGCCGCAAGGCGGCCGGAAACACCCGCAGCAGGAGTTTCTGCAGGTCGATACCACCAATATCCTGTTTATCTGCGGCGGCGCCTTTGCCGGGCTGGAAAAGATCATCGGCGCGCGCGGCAAGGGGTCGGGTATCGGCTACGGCGCCGAAGTGCGCGATCCTGATGAGCGCCGCACCGGCGCCATATTGCGCGAGGTAGAACCTGAAGATCTGCTCCGCTTCGGCCTGATCCCCGAATTCATCGGCCGCCTGCCGGTGGTGGCGACGCTGGAGGATCTCGACGAAGCGGCGCTGATGGAGATACTCACCAAGCCGAAGAATGCGCTGGTTAAGCAATATGGCCGTCTGTTCGAGATGGAGGGCATAAAACTCAGCTTTACCGATGATGCGCTGAAATCCGTCTCAACCCGTGCAATTGCCCGCCGTACCGGGGCACGCGGCCTGCGTTCGATCATGGAATCGATCCTGCTCGGCACCATGTTCGATCTGCCGGGCCTCGATAATGTCGACGAAGTGGTCATTAACCGCGAAGTCGCCGAGGGCCGCGCGAACCCGCTCTATACCTATAGCAAGGAGCGGTCGAAGGAACGCGCCGAGGGTGCCGGCTGACTTAGTCTGCCAATCCCTGGCCGATAACCCGATTGACGTATTGCCGGCCCTGCCGATCCTATATTGTATGCGAAGGGTCCGCGCCAAAAACCTGGGCGGACCGCTGAGCTGACTGTCCTTGAAGGAGGTCCCTATGGCTGACACACCTCGCACGCCGCGCGAAAAGACCCCTCGCCAGCCGCCCGCCTCTACCGGCGAGGTGATGGCCGTGCTGCCTTTGCGCGATATCGTCGTTTTCCCGCACATGATCGTGCCGCTCTTTGTCGGCCGCGAGAAATCGGTGCGCGCCCTGGAAGCGGTGATGAAGGAGGATAAGCAGATCCTGCTTGTCGCCCAGAAAAACGCCGCACAGGACGACCCGTCCGCGGATGATATCTATCGCGTCGGCACCGTCTCGACCATTTTGCAGCTGCTGAAACTGCCCGACGGCACGGTGAAGGTGCTGGTCGAAGGCGGCCGGCGCGCCCGCCTGGCCTCGTTCAAGGAAACCGAGAGCTATTTCGAAGCCCATGTCGAAGACCTGCCTGACCAGGAGGGCGAGGCAAAGGAGCTGGAGGCGCTCGGCCGCACCGTGGTTGGCCAGTTCGAGCAATATATCAAGCTGAACAAGAAGATCGCGCCGGAAGTGCTGGTCTCGCTCAACCAGATCGAGGAGCCGAGCAAGCTGGCCGATACCATCGCCAGCCATCTGAACCTGAAGATCAGCGAAAAGCAGGAATTGCTGGAAACCACCCGCATCGGCGAGCGGCTGGAGCGCGTATTCGGCCATATGGAGTCCGAAATCGGCGTGCTGCAGGTGGAAAAGCGCATCCGCAACCGCGTGAAGCGGCAGATGGAGAAGACCCAGCGCGAGTACTATCTGAATGAGCAGCTGAAGGCGATCCAGAAGGAGCTTGGCGAAGGCGAGGACGGCAAGGACGAAACCGCCGAGCTGGAAGACAAGATCAAGAAGACCAAATTCTCCAAGGAAGCCCGCGAAAAGGCTCTGGCGGAGCTGAAGAAGCTGCGCACCATGAGCCCGATGAGCGCCGAGGCCACGGTGGTGCGCAACTACCTCGATTGGATGCTGAGCATCCCCTGGAAGAAGCGCAGCAAGGTCCGCAACGACGTGATCGAAGCGGAAAAAGTGCTGGATGCCGATCATTTTGGCCTGGAGAAGGTGAAAGAACGCATCCTGGAATATCTGGCGGTGCAGGCCCGCAGCCCGAAAGTGCGCGGCCCTATCCTGTGCCTGGTCGGCCCGCCCGGCGTGGGCAAGACCTCGCTCGGCAAATCCATTGCCAACGCCACCGGCCGCGCCTTCGTGCGCATGTCACTGGGCGGCGTGCGCGATGAGGCGGAGATTCGCGGCCACCGGCGCACCTATATCGGCTCCATGCCCGGCAAGGTGATCCAGGGCATGAAGAAGGCCAAAACCTCCAACCCGCTGTTTCTGCTCGATGAGATCGACAAGCTGGGCCAGGACTGGCGCGGCGACCCGACCTCCGCCCTGCTGGAAGTGCTCGATCCGGAGCAGAACGCCACCTTCGCCGATCATTATCTGGAAGTGGATTACGATCTGTCGGATGTGATGTTCGTCACCACCGCCAACTCCCTGCGCATGCCCCAGCCGCTGCTGGACCGCATGGAGATCATCCGCATCTCCGGCTACACCGAGGATGAAAAGCTGCAAATCGCCCGCCGCCATCTGATCGCCAAGCAGGGCGAGGCGCATGGGCTGAAGCCGGATGAATGGTCGATCACCGATGAGGCTTTGCGCGACCTGATCCGCACCTACACGCGTGAAGCCGGCGTGCGCAACCTGGAGCGTGAGCTGGCCAATCTGGCCCGCAAGGCGGTGAAGGAGATCGTCACCAAGAAATCCAGGAAGGTGACCATCACCTTAAAGAATTTGGAAAAATATGCCGGGATCCGACGCTTCCGCTATGGCGAGACGGAAAGCGAGGACATGGTGGGTGTCGTCACCGGCCTGGCCTGGACCGAGGTGGGCGGCGAGATTCTCACCATCGAGAGCGTGATGGTGCCGGGCAAAGGCAACATCAAGCACACCGGCAAACTGGGCGACGTGATGCAGGAAAGCGTGTCCGCCGCCCTGTCTTATGTGCGCAGCCGCTCGATCAGCTTCGGCATCAAGCCGACTTTGTTCGAGAAGCGGGATATCCATGTGCATGTGCCGGAGGGCGCCACCCCAAAGGATGGGCCATCCGCTGGCGTGGCGATGGCGACCAGCATGGTCAGCGTGCTCACCGGCATCCCGATCCGGCGCGACATCGCGATGACCGGCGAGATCACCCTGCGCGGCCGTGTGCTGCCGATTGGCGGGCTGAAGGAGAAGCTGCTCGCCGCCCTGCGCGCCGGCATCACTACGGTGTTCTACCCCAAGGACAACGAGAAGGATCTGGCTGAAATCCCCGACAACGTGAAGCGTGCCTTGACCCTGATTGCCGTCAGCCACGTGGATGACGTGATCGGCCAGGCCCTGGTGCGCAAGCCGATCGCGATCGAATGGGAGGAACCTGCCGAGCCGATTGCCAAGGCAACCGCCGAGGCAACCGCAGCCTCCCTGCCGCACTAACCAAAAAGCCGTGAAGTAGGGTGGGCTGCTCGCAGCCCACCCCTTCTGCCCAACGCCCGCGCCCACGGTTAACATCTTCCTGCCGCCAGCCTCTCCACCACAGCGTCAGCACCCTGTTTTTCCGCGCCATACGCAGGCGCCCTCGCTCTCCCGTTCATTGTCTGGCGTGATTTGTCCCGCGGATCGCGACCGCCCTCTGGCGAGAAAATGGCGGATTTCCGGGCTTTTTATTGACTTCGCGCGATATCCTGCCGTAAGGTCCGCGCAATTGGCCGCGATAACACTGCGCCGGAGTCTGATAGATCAGTCCGTTGATTTGCTGTCGTGAGCTGTTTGCTCGGAAGGATAAACATTACATGACCGAATCAACCATCTTGGCGGATGAGAAAGCTGCCGAGTCCGACAAGGTTTTCAACCGCCAGGCGCTGATATCCGCCGTTGCGGAGAAAACTGGCCTGCCGCGCGCCAAGGCGCTGACCGCTTTGGAAGCTGTGTTCGAGACAATCTCGACATCCTTGAAGGCTGGCCATGAAGTGCGCGTGCTCGGCTTTGGCGCGTTCACGGTGAGTGAGCGGAAGGCC
>Ga0209611_10011588_pt1 | contig 12655 bp, 13 predicted proteins | sample S1TSphgellanicum_3_FD_187693 | JGI IMG/M metagenome (GOLD analysis project Ga0209611, IMG submission 187693) | Host-associated microbial communities from peat moss isolated from Minnesota, USA - S1T2_Fc - Sphagnum magellanicum MG (SPAdes) (version 2) | ecosystem: Host-associated > Plants > Peat...
GCCCTCAACCAAGGGCCTGAACATTTTCTTTCACAAAGAATTTGGAGCCTCTTCAATTTAAGACAAGGTTCGGTTTCATCTTCATTACACACAACTAAACCACCCAAAAATTTTTTTAAAAAAAAAAAGTGTAATTAATTTGTTCAACTAGTACACACACTCTAAAATAAAGATTACGTAACATTAATTATGCATAACCAATTGAGTGCAATATTAACTTGTTTAAAATATAGAGCCACGTTTATAGTTATTTTCAATAAAATCATATTTATGTACTTAAGTTTTCAAACAAATGAACTTGCACATATTGAAATTGTGTTGAGTTGAACACCTTCATGCGGTGTTCTTGAAAGTTTTCCTAGATATCACAAGGTTCCTAGCAAGTAAAAAAACCTAAGTTATCAATTTGTATTGTAACATCTTGTGTGCAAATATGTTATTTTGGTCTAAAAACAACTTGGAGGTTGGTGAAGGTCAATGTAGTGACTTTCCACCATTTCTTTCACTCCTTGCTTTGAATATTAACAATACTTTTTGTGGCAATCTCATTTTTAAACCATTCCCATGGTATTGCATTGATTATCCAAGTGGGGAGATATACTTTTGCTTAGGGTTCCTTCAAATAATCACCATTTAGGTCTGTAGATGGTTGTCTTTTCTCCATGTATGGAACCAATTCTTTTCAGTGACTGGATGGTTTGTGGAAGGTTATGTTATCACGAAATCAAGGTTTATGTCCATTGTGGTGGTTGGTGGATACAATGTGACGACCCTATAGATGTGCAAAATGCCTTAGCAAGCATCATGGCAAGAATGTGTTGAAATCGTAAACAAATGTGGAGTATTCATGGCTTTCATTTTTTCCTTTGGTTCAGATTTAACTATGTATGTACATTTCTTGTAACAAGTCGATTTGACCTAACTATTTATTAAATTGTGTGCAAACTCATAGTGAACCAATATATGTTGAATGATGAGTTAATAGAAGAATGTTGATAAAAAGAAGATTGTCAGGAGGCCGGGAGAAATTGAACAATTGGGTGACATTGTCAGTAGATGAAGAGAACATAATGAATGACAATGCCATTACAAGGCATTACGGAAGAAGCAGAAGCCAAAAGAGAAGTTGAAAGAGAAGTCCAAAACTATGAAGATGCTATCCACAAACAAGTTATGGCAAAACGCAAGCTACGACGGATAATAAATATTATTGTTGATTTCATTTCAAAAACATTGACAGTTGGCCCTGGACCTATGAATAAAAAACTTATGATGGCAAGGCCATTTCTCATGTTAAGGTTCGTGATGATCTTCCTAATACATCTTGCCTGCAAAGGCTGTCATTGCTCAACAAGAGGTGTTTACAAGCGTCATGAAAGCCTTAGATGAAAATTGAGGTTCTAACAGTGGTGTTAAACTTGTAACAAAACATGTGTTATCAACCGTTGTTGTTAATGCACACAATTCATCATCAACAAAAGATGTTGCAAAAACCCTTAGTGTCCACCATAAAAATGTGAATGCAGTTATTTCAAGGCGAAATTTGATAGATGATAATGGTTTTGCACTTTGGTCATTGTCTGTGAAGAAGAAAAGGACTGATGGGTTGCTTGAGTTGTTGAAAAAAGTAGTCATTGATTGGTGGACTTCAGAAACCCTTGTGAGTTTAAACAAAAACGATGTCACATGAAGAAGGTTGGAAGCCATGGTGTACAATAAAAGACCTGCACATTTCTTGATGGAAATTCAGGTTTTGAATCTACCTTTCTTTCAAGTTCTTTTGTTATACTTGAATTCATTTGAATGTGAAACCCACTATCCATGTTGTGAAGAAGCCCATTATTTATGTATTTTTCAATTTTTATTGTTGTAATTGAATTCACTGGAATGTGAAGCCCAGTGTCCATGCTCTGATTTGAAGTTGACTATCCATTTTTTTCAATTTTTTTGTTATACATGACTTCATGTGAATTGAAGCCCATTGTCCATTTTTTTTCAATTCTTTTGTTTTACTTGACTTCACTTGAATGTGAAGCCCAAAAGCCCAGTGACTGTCAATGTTCTAATTTGAATCCTTCCTTTTAATTGTTTTTTCAAATTTTTTTGTTATATTTAACTTCGTTTGAACGTGAAGCCCACTATTTATGTTGTAAATTGTGATTTGAAGCCCAATGTTCATTTCTTTTCAAAAGAATTGTTGTACATGACTTCACTTGAATGTGAAGCCCACTATCCATGTTGTGAAGAACCCCACAGTCCACATGTGAAGATCAATGCACAAGGACAATGAAGATTCCTTGTGAAAATTTGCCAACTTTAACTTGATGTTGGGATTTTTGGATTTTCTTGAAGTGTTGAGGTCGTTGTATGGAATGTTGATGCATTTTGTATAGAACTAGTGTATATAATGTGGATTAGAATATGTAATATGAATATTCCATCCTTGTTTACTCAAAAAATCAAATGTAGTAAATTTGTTTTAGTGATGAGTCCTTCATTAGCAAACACAAACTACTTAGTAGTCAACACCTTTGTATTGATGAATCCTTCTAACTAGGATACATGGTACAAAAGTCCTTCATTGTCCATTTAGTTTCAGCTATATTTTGAATGAGTCCATTCAATTCCATGAAGTTTATTGATAATGTCCATTTTGTTCCATGAGTATCCACAAGGGTCCATTGGATTCCATAAAGTTTTTTGACTTTGTCCATATGTTTCCATATGGATTCTTTTGTAGTCCACTTTGCATCCATGTATGATCATTTGTCCATTTGGTTCCATAAAGTTTATTGACATTGTCCATATGTTTCCATATGGATTCTTTTATATTACATTGGGCTTCTATGTATGTATCATTTGTCCATTTGGTTCCATAAAATTTAGTGAAATTGTCCATATGGTTCCATTTCCATTCTTTTATAATCCACTTGATTCCATGTGTATGTGTGCAAGTTTTGTCCATTTGGTTCCAATAGGTACTCATTCTAGTCGATTTGACTAACTTGTAGAAAACAATGGTTTGTAGTACTCCCCTTCAATTGCTCTTTTTTTCATGATTAGGCTAAAGATTTTCACATCCTGAAGAGAAGATCAATTTCTGAAATTTAAACATTAGATACCGATCAAAACTTTACACATAATTTTCTTTGAAGCTTGAAATGTGGATGTGTGTTCTATTATAATCTAAATACAAGTAGAGGTTTTTGGATTTAATGATAAATTTTTTTGTATGAATGTAGCACAACGTCAATAGGTCATGCAAGTGGCTAACTTGGGAAAGGTTATTGTATCTTCCAAGAATTATAATAATGCATGTGTTTTTTCCCATTTGTCCATTGTCATTCTGCATTTGGTTAAATTAAATTCGCATTGACTAAAAACTATCCATGTTGATTACTTTATAAATTGCATTAATTTTCCTATTCATTACCCATTGTCCATGTTGTGAAGAAGTTGTCCCTTGCCCATTGTCCATCTTGTGAAGATTTCATCCATTACCCCTTGTCCATGTTATGAAGAAGCTCAATATGCATTTGGTTATATTAAATTCACATTGACTAAAAATTGTCCATTTTGATTGCTTTGCAAACTAAGTTTTTCCAATTCATTACCCATTGTCCATGTTGTGAAGAAGAAGTCCCTTATCCACTATCCATCCTATGAAAACTTTGTCCATTACCCATTATCTACGTTGTGAAAAAACTATCCATTACCCATTATCCATCTTGTGAAGATTCCGTCCATTACCCACCTTCCATGATGTTAAAAAATTCAATGTGCATTTGGTTAGATTAATAAATTTGCACTAATTAAGTACTATCCATGTTGATTGTTTTGCAAATTGAGTTTTTCCTAAGGTTCAGGTTTGCCAATGTGGGAGCTTGCATAGGGCAATGATCATTTGAGATCTTGAAGCCATTCTTTGTGAAACCTATGCAAGATCGAAATACATGTTACTAGTGAGTGCCCATGACCTTCGGCCACTATGAAGTCCCCCGGTTTCTTTAAACTTGGTTCACGACGGACAGTAGCTAAAAGAAAAAAAACTTCCCCAAAATCCGTCCTGTCATCAAGGCGAACGGACATTTCATCCATCCCCTTAATTGGGACGGACAGTAGCTAAAAGAAAAAAAGGTAGTCTTGGTCAATACAAAAAAAAAATAAAATTGATTCTACAATGTCCAAGGCCTAAATATTTTTTTTCTGGTCTTCCCTTAAATCCGTCCCGTCATCAAGCCAGACGAACATTTCATCCGTCCCCTTAATCGGGACGGACAGTAACTAAAAGAAAAAAAAGGTAATCTTGGTCAATACAAAAAAAAAAAAAAAGATTATGGGTTGTCCAAGGCCTAAATTTTTTTTTTCTGGTCTACCAAATCTTTTGCCTCAAAAAATCAGACTGCCCCTGATTTCTTTTTTCTTTGGAGTCAGTTACATCTGGGGAAGTTACATCTGGGGAAGCTCCAAGAATTTTCCAGGCACTGCCCACACAGACAGACATTCTTTGGAGTCAGTTACATCTGGGGAAGTTACATCTGGGGAAGCTCCAAGAATTTTCCAGGCACTGCCCACACAGACAGACACCATTGTTGTTTTAATATATAAGATTGTATTTACCACATAGAGTTGGATGAATTAAGAGTGGGATTGAATGACCTACAAAAACAAACTAGCCATTCTTCAAAGGTATGTAATCAACATGAATATGAGGCATGTGCCCCTTGCAAAATGCTTTATAAAGGCACCACATCCTTGTGGGAATCTGTTGTTTGCCCAAAAGCTGAATTTGATGAATGGCATAATAAAGAATATTTGTATGGAGATTGTGTAACTTGCCGTGTAGATAAATTGTCTTTTTGTTCATAGGAGCTAAATGGTATTGATGATAGACTTGAGCAATGGAAACGTTATGCTCTTGAACAAACTAGGTCCAAAAATGGGAAAGCTTTAAAGAAGTTAACATTGGTATACAAAAAGATGTCACCAAATGAAATCATTGAATATCTAAAGCCCAAGCTACAACATTTTGTCAAACATAATTTTGTTGCTAAATGGCAAGATAAACATTTGAAGACTTGTGTGAAGTCACTTTCAAAAGATTCCATAGTTTTTATAGTGAATTTTGCTAAAAGTTACAATTTCCAAGTGCAAAATGAAGTGCAAAACATGCACTATCATTCCTACCAAATTAATATTTTGGTTCATATTACATATCGATTTAACCTAATTTTGATATCTACGATGAGGATTCCAAGGTTTTGACATAATATCATTTTTATATCTCCGATGATTACAAGCATGATTCTAAATTTGTTCAGCACTACTTCGAGCTACATTGGAAGTATATTTCAAACTAGGCATTATGTATAGTTTGATGGTTGTGCCAACCAATTCATTTCTTCAAAACCATGGTATTTTGTTTCTAAATATCCTAACATGATAAGTGGGTGTAAGATGACATGGAATTTTTTGGTAATGGACATGTTAAGGGACCCACAATGGAACACAAGTTATTATAAAACGTTTCATTCAACGTGAATAGCTAAATCGTCATGGCACAAAATTACAAAATGCTAAGGAGGTTGTCAATTTCCTTTCTGCTAACCTATTTGATCATCCAAAATCTTTCTACTCAAGGAAAAAAAGACCAATTTGTCAAGTCTTTTGGCATGTTGTATCAAAACATGTTGGCCATAGTTTTGGAATTTTTGCATGCAATACCTTGGATGGCACTCAAAAAATTCATTATATCCTTGCTACTAACAAACATGTTCTAACATAGCTTCAAGTGAAACCACCGTCACGTTTTTGTGCCTTTTGCATTGCTAATAGGTGGGCTAAATGTGTCAATTTTAAGTGGGCAAGAAATTGGGTTTCAAGGGTTTTCCAACCTCCAAACACTAGTTTTGTAAGGGACTCCATGTATGTTGCTTGGGATGGGGAACGACGACATGGTGTTGATGGTGATGAACTAGCTGCCAATTTGGAAGTGGGCGATAATTTTGCTATTAATGTGGAGGAAGGCAACAGTGAAAGGCAAGAATTTTGGATAGTGTGCTGCACCAAACCACTTCACAAGTTGAATGGTCCCTTGAATTGTAAGTGGGGTATGAATTACAATGAAGGGGATGAAGTTGTTACAAGAAAAAACTATAAAAAAATGGGGGAATTCTAATTCAACTTATGTATTGTTGAAAGATTTCCATGCGGTATACTTGGGTTCACATTGGGTTAGGGCTATGAATTTTTTGATGCCAGCAAAAAGTCATTGTGTTTTTTGCAATGATTCATTATATGAATTGCCAAGTGATGCAGTTACAAGGATTCGATTTGTTATTGCTACCTTAAATGATGTAGATTAATTTGAAAACATTGATGCAACAATAATTTATATAATCTCTCCTACTCCATTATGCATTGAATAACATGGCTTTGTCTTGTTCAATAATGGAGGAAATTTTACCACCTCTACCACTTAAAAATTATGATCTTGTGGTCATCATTTTGAGTTACAACAAACAATACAAGTTGGCAATACTTCAATTTTGTGTTGTGAATTTCAATTCATAAATAACAGTTTTGATTTGGTTTGGTTGTGTTGTTTGCAAACTTGAATGTGACTTAACATAATTTTAGAGTTTAGAGAAACCCATGGTAGCTTTGTTTTAAAACAACGAGGAGGTAATGCAACATTGTGAATTATTGTAGTAATGTTTAGGCGGGCTTGTCTAGTGTAGGTTTTGTTACACATCACAACCTTGCCAATCTACACGATGTTTGGTGATAGATTGGGAAGTTTTTTTTTGGTGAAATTGGCCCAAAGTATGTTGTTTTAATATGTTCGACAAGAGGTTATGCTCCATAACTGTGTTATCCCAGTCTTGTTGGATTTGAAAACTTTTAATTTGATACTTTATGGTTTTGATGTTGATCATTATATTGTTAGCTTTGTATGTTAAAATATGGTCATTGCATTAACACCCAAGTAAGAGATTCTTGGAAGTGTATTCATTAATTATTAGTACATGTACATTTGTTTAAGGTTTATACTCAATGTGGTTTTCATGCAATTTACATATGCAAAAAGTTCAAGAGCTTAGCCTTGTATTATTGAACATCTCATCTTAATAATACATCACTAGAGTTTTTGAAATGGACATCTGCCCACACAAGAATTTTGTTGATCTTATATGCATAGGAAGTGTACAAAGCAGATTCAATTTCTTAGTGGTTGCTGATGGTTATTCAATAGTAGTAATACATTGTATAATGGAAACTAGAACACCATGGCATTTGTTAAATTATATCACCAACATGTCCAATGTAGCATGGCCAATTAATTACTATTGTTTAGGGGATCTCTTCATGTTTCAACTTTTAACATGCTTTTGAAATTTGTAACAAATTGCAACTATACTACAAGAAAAAAGAAAACATCTAAACATAATTCTTGTCCTTCCTCATGAAAATGAAAGGCTTAAGAAGAAAGGCATAATTCACTTAAAACATGGTGCCATCATTCACTTTGTTTTATATTTGGTTGATGTTATGCATCAACTAGCACTCAATGAATCACCAACACCTTACTACTAGAAACATCAAGCAATTATTTTTTGTTTGATTGTTATTGTAACTATTTAGAAAAAATTCAATGATCTCCTTGAATCTATGGTGTCCAAGATTTATTATCAATTAACACAAAATGATCATGACAGTATGACCCCTTGTTTACAACATTGACATCAAGCCAATCCAAGCACATCACAACAACTCCCATTACAACTACAAGTAAACATGAGGTCTGAAAATTTGAAAAAAATGAAAAATTGAGGAGGGATTTATTGAATGTAATAGTCATTACACCTATCCAAGGACCTTGTAAATATAATTGCAGCTACAAGAACAACAAGATAAAGTCCAAGCCCAAACCCAAACTTGAGTGCAAGCTTAATCCTGAGCTAAGGTCCTAACCATCATCTAAGCTCAAGCTCATGTTCAGATTCTAGCCCAAGCCTAGATTGTAACTACCTAGGTTTTTGCTAACATGCAGTAATGCCAACAAGTTTTTTTGTATCCACCTCTTTACAGCCAAGGGGAAATGGGAAGTCCAAAGTGAAAACTAAGAGTTGTTGGTCAACCCTTCACACAGTAGTTGAGAAAACCTCTAATAACAAATGTTTGCAACATTTTGTATAGTTTTCAAAGGGGGAGTTACATCACTACCATGCCTAACCAATGTTAGCAAGCCAACTAATAAATATGTAATGAATTATAACATTTATACCACAAGACAAAAGAGAATATAAACATCCACAATTGCTTGCATGGTCTACTAACATGTAATTTGATCCAAAAGAAAAGGACCTAACCAATCTGGGAGGCATGAAATTCTTTAGATCGGTTAAGAACTTAAATTCAGAGAGTGAAAATCCTCAACACACGGATTCACACCAACAAGTGGAGCTCAATAAAAATGCTTCACCAAAATTTGCATTTGCCCAAAATAATCTATCACTTCTAAGATATGTTTATCCTCTTATGTGTAAAATGGAATTACTAAAAACAAATAGAAGATGTGTAGCAACATAGTCCAAAAATGATCATCCAACTTGTAATATGTGGTATCCAATAAATCGAAGTCTAAGATGAACCATGCATACATTGTTCTACTATAAGCTATTTTTTCTTAGCTTTGGAACGAATAAAACCTAGAGCAGAAAAATGAGTTGTTTTTGCGATAAAAACATGCTCACTCACTGGTATCTTCTTGGTCTTGTGCTTTCTTGGGGAGTTAAATTTTCGTTTCTGGCATGCATTCAAATGTTCCAATGATTTGTTTCCTACAGAATTATTTACTTCATGATTCTCACTTTTTTCATGGGTGTCATCTTTATGAGTTGAAAGTAGTAACAAGCCATCTTGTACTATATCATTAATGTCTATAACTTTGTCCTCCTTTTCACTAGAATTATCGACTAGCTTTAGTTTTTTCTTGACATATTTTTTGACAAACTTCTCTTAACATACCATTGTAGTAGGATCCACAAAAGCTTCAACAACCAAATGGTCCTTGTTTTTACCACAAGGACTTGAAACTTCAACATCAATTGTAACAGCCAAGTTATTATTTTGTTGATCTTTGACATGAAAACTACCCACACTTGGGCTTGGCGTATCCTTTTTGACAATTGTAGTTAATGGCACCCAAACTAATGGACTAAGGTGACTTGCTGAAATTGAAACTAATGTTTGCATTGGCATGAATTCTTTGCACCATTCAACATCATTGTGAATCCCTAAAATTTCAAACACAAAAGCAGCCATTAAATGATTTTGTCATCACAACAAATAAAAATGAATGTAAGATTTACATATTTAGGAATGCCAACAAACTCCCAAAGTTTATGCATAGGTATACAATAGTGATGGATTTGAATGTTTACATGTAGAGTTTGTGTAAGGATCTAATCTTGATTATAGTTATGGAAAATTGGTGTACTTTAATGGAGTCCTTTGTGAATTCAAAGAAGTCCATAAAATTATCTTATTGCTTATTTACAATTTGTGGAATCATAAGGAGAAAAAAGGACCATGAAAGGACTTTTAGTTCAATAATCACCATTATTATCGACTCCAATGTGCAAGTAATCTACTTCTTCAAGACTCCTACTGTCAACAATCACCATGAAAGGACTCCTAGTTCAATAATCACCACTATTATGGATTCCAATATGCATGTTATCTATTTTTTCAAGACTAGTTCCTACTATCAACAATCACCATGATAGGACTCCTAGTTTAATAACCACCACTATTGTGGACTCCAATGTGCATGTTATTTACTTCTTTAATACTCCTATTATCAATAGTCACCATTATTCCATACTATTATGCCACTTATCTATTTCCTAAAGAATTTGGTGGAAATAACAAAAGCCCATGATGGAATAATAGTGGACTATCACAAGCAATTACAAACTTGCAATGGACTTGAAAATAATGCATATTCTTATGGACCTTATGGAAACTTATTTTGGATTCCAACATGGATTTAAAATAATTCTATGGACTACCATGCTAGAATTAGTGCTTGCTTGAAACTTGCTTATGAACATTGTGGTATTCCTTGCGTAAACCTAAGTAATGTCAATGGATACTTGGCAGATTTAAACAAATGAACATGATTTCAATATGCAACTTGGATTAAAATCTAAAACATAATGCATTGAATGAAAGGGACTCAAAGGGGCACCTTAATGATGAGCTCAAGGTCGCTCTACCTTCATGGTGTGCTTGCCTTCATCCTTGACAAGAGCTAATGAACATGGCTTTTTAAAGCCCATAGTATTCCACCAAGATTCGTGCATTTCCTCCTCACATCCTTTCTGAATACACTTAATGGAGGTCCCCAAATTGTACATAGCACACCAATCATGATAGACATGTTTATAAGAAGCAAATTGAACAACCCACACTGGTGAAAAACCTTAATCCACAAAAAGAACATTTCTTTAAAACATTCCATATTTCTGGAAATGGATCAACATTTTCAAGAGGGAGAAGAGGTTGTGGATGCAAACCTCTTCGAGAACTTACTCCCCTCACACATTTCATCAAAAGATCTCGAATAGAATTTTCGTGTCACCTAAAAACAACAATGTGTTCTTCTAATGCCCCAAGATTATTGTGCACATTTGCAGCTTATTTGTGAACCCTTTCAAACTTTGAATTACCTTCATCAACGACATACCTCAAATACACAACAATGTTCCTTTGGTCATTCACTTGTCGGGTTAAGCTTTAGATGTTTTTGTTTGAAGAGCCATCAAGGTTCAAATTGGCTTGCTCTCACTCCAATTATAGAACCAACGCATCAAGCCTTGCTTGACCTAAAACAAGTTAATTTCTCCTATCCTCCATTTGCGAGCAAGCTCACACATCAGCAAGAACCATATTTTCTTTTCCCTTCTTCTCAACAAATAGATATTTTTCAGTAGTGGCATGCATATTCACCGCAAATGCTAAGTAAGCTTGTAAGGCCAATAGTGCCAACAAGCTTTGTTCACTTGCTTGTCTAATATCCAATTTTTCTTCATCAAAACCTTCACCCTCATCAAATAACATGTCTTGCAATCCATCTTACCCAACAATTTTTTTTGTTTTTTCACACTAAAATTGTTCCGCATTGGTCCATTCGGCATATGCAGCCCAATTCAGTTGCTTTCCTTTCATTTCACAAACAATCCTTCTAGCCATCCCAAGTATGATAATTTGAAATGTAAGAACATAAGGCTTCTAGTGCACAATCATCCACAACCTCTCAACTTTTGCAATGAGGTCAGGATTTGAACATTATGTAATGATGCCCATTTTTGTTCACAACAAGGCCAAACAATTTCTCAATCTCCTCTTTTGTGCAAACTTTAGGTATTGTAATTTGTTTGGGGTTCATACCCTTGTATCATAAATCATATTTTTCTACAAAGTCCTTCCTAATAAAACTACAAATGCCATTGCTACTAAACAAGTCTGGGACTTTAGCGTAAAGCAACACTACAAAACCCCATGTACTAAGATTAGGGGCATAACTCCCACCTTCTTTCTTGATTCTTTTGTTCTAATCGTTCGTCTCACTAATAGTTGGCACCTTGCTTGACATGTTTTTCACAAAAAATGATGGACCTTTAGACTTCTTGATTTTCACAAAAATTGCAAACATGTGAAGCCCTAAGCGTCAAGTGTCAGAAGCCTTCAAGCTTCATGGCCATAGATTTTGGGTCAAGGGTGACATAAGAGCGGAAAATGCCAAAAATTAGTTGAAACTAATCAACATTTGTAGATGGGCGATGTTACAAGGCATGAAAATGGAATTTAAAATAAAAGCCTAATAAAAGTAAACTTATGGACTTTTAAATGTGTCATTTTTGGTTCACCTTAGGGTGCAACTAACCTCCTATATAATTTATCAATTTGGAACAAAAAACAAAGCATATGGGATAACATTATAATTACAACCTACCAACTACCACCTAAACAACTACATATCGACCTAATTTACTACATATTAACCTAGGTACTACCTATCAAACACTACATAAAATAACCTACTATCTATTTTTTAACTCGTTATTCATTAGTTAACCTAACCTATTAATTAAGGTAAACCATGTGGCATCTAGTCTAAACTTAGTGTTAAATAGTTTATGTGGCAATTAGGCTATACCTAAGGCTAGGCCATGTGCCACCTATGTTTAAACCATGCATGTTACATGGCACCTAGGTTCGGCCTAGACAATGCCATGTGACACCCAGGCCTACACCTAAGTAGCCTTCCTTCTTTTGGCCTTGGATCATAGATCAATCCTTTGGCAACCCTTGAAAAAACTTCTGGTTCAACTAGTTCCAATAAGACATGAAACACGATGGCTTTTTGATGATACCAAAAATGGGAATGTAAGATCCCCAAATCTTGATGACTCCAAAGCGGTCAATGTTTAAAGCCATGTTTTAATAATGCCTAACTAAATTCCCAATAGTTACCTCTAATGGTAATGCCAATGAAGAAGATCAATAAAACTAATAAAATAAATTTTTATTAACTTATAACTATACTACAACAACTCAAATAGTAGTGAGGAAATCTCTACATGAA
>Ga0209611_10011589_pt1 | contig 12654 bp, 9 predicted proteins | sample S1TSphgellanicum_3_FD_187693 | JGI IMG/M metagenome (GOLD analysis project Ga0209611, IMG submission 187693) | Host-associated microbial communities from peat moss isolated from Minnesota, USA - S1T2_Fc - Sphagnum magellanicum MG (SPAdes) (version 2) | ecosystem: Host-associated > Plants > Peat...
ATGGATGAGTTGAAGGATAAAGTGCAAGTGTTCTAACATTATAGTGTCTTCAATTATTATTTTTGTGTTTAGCATTCCATTGCATTACAATTCAACCCCTAAAAGCTTAAGGGGTATAATTTTTTTAAAATGTGTTAAATAATGGCATTTTCAAAATTATTTTGAAATGCACTTCCAAAGAGAAGTTGCAAAGTTTCATGTATGGATTATACATCCATAGAGTTGAAAATAAAAAATCAAATTTCAATGTTTAAAATATGAATTCAAAATCATTAAATTTTGAAAATTAATTATAGATACATATATTAGTGTAAGGTCATGAAATTGAATATGACTCACTAATAATGGTGGAAAGATGCAAAACAATATGTAGTTGAAGTGGCCAAATCATCAAAATAGTAAGTTTTCCAACAATGCAAAACTTTTAGGATTCCAACACTTGAAGGGTTGTAAAGAGAAAGTGTTAATAACTTTCACTATTTTTTTGGGATGTGGATAATAACTTTAGTAGCTACCTTGGGGGTGGGGGAGAGGTGTGAAAAATGATATACTTTTTAAGGAGATATGTCCCTAAATGGACAAGTAGTGTCGGGCAACCTTTTTTGCCCTTTTTTGTTTAAATGTTATTAGTAAATTCCACTTTAAAAACCAAAAGAAATTCATATTTGATGCCAAATGTTTTGCACAAAGTATTTTTCTTCGTTATGCATGTGATGAAAAATAAATAAATGAAGTCATGTCTTGCATACATAACAATTGTGTAAAATTTGACAAATGGATGTAAATTTCCCCTTTGCCTTTTAGGGGTTAAATACAATTTTAATTTTTGAACACCAAGACCAACACCATCGGGAGGCCCTTGGGAGGAAGAGTACATGGGTGGTGGCTTGTCAAACTTATATCATGTTTCAAAATTCAAGGAATCTAATTTTTAAAAACCATTTTAGCAATTCATATTCACAAAATCCATCACATATTTATTCTATTCATTATTGTGCAAGAAAATGCAAATTTTCATCAAGGATTCAATGTTTGTTAGGCTTGTAGAAGAACAAATTTGGATTCTTGTTTCAAGATTGTATAACATACCGACACCCACTGTCATGTACACAAATTTATAAGCTAATCACTATAAGTTCTTTTTTTTCAAAAGTTTCATGCATGTTTTAGACCCAACTTGTCTTCAATAAATATGATGTAATCAACAATGTTCAAGTTTTCCTCCATGTAAAGGTTTGAAAAATATCTTTAATTATTCATCATTTGGCATTATTCTTTGTTCATATTGATATTTATAGACTATCTTGGCTTTATTTTGGAATTTGGTATCAAATATGAAGGACATAATTTTATCCTTGAACAACCTTTCTTTTTGTAATGAAATTTTGTTACCAGGTAACAAAAAATGGGCCCATGATTTCTATAAAGGATTGGGGGGGGGGTGGAATCCCTCAAATTTGCCATATTTCAAGGAAAACAGGTTGAATTCACCATATTTAGACCCTAGGTTCTTGCAAGTCATTAGTACATAATGGGGTTTCAAAAAAAATAAAAATTCTCTTTGACTAATAACCAAATTTGGTTAAGTCCTTTTGTGGAGGAATGCACCTACCTTATGAAATTGGAAATAAAATCTTTGTCTTAACTAATGATTTGATAATTGAAAAGCATTCATGATTTTTTTTGTCTAAAATGTGTTTGCATTTGGGATTTGACAAACTTTTAAAACTTGAAATGTTGGTATCTTCAAATGTTGGGTGGTTATTAGATATGTGTTTTGTATTTGGGGTTTAAAAATCTTTTAGAACTTGAGTTATTGGTGTTTTCTAGTGTGGAGTGGTTATTAGATTTTCTTTTAAAACCTTAGTTCCAAGTATTTCAAAATTCACTTAAGGAAGGTCCTTACTAGGCTAGTTATTTCTAAATTAAAAATTGGGTGAATGTATGTAAAGGTTTTTTAGCCTAAATGTTTTTGGCAATAAAGAAAAAATTGGCAGTTATAAACAATTTTTTTGAATTAGGATGCAATAACATAAAGGTTTTGCCTTTGCAAATAAGTTCATCCAAATAATTGAAATTCTTACACAAAATACTAATCCATGTTCAATGTACAATGCAACATTCAAAATCATGAATCAATTATAATGATTTGAATAGTAATTCATGCTCATGTACTAACCCAAGTGTTCACATATGTGATTAAACAAATTCACCTCTATCTATTAATCCCTATAAAAAAACTTCATATGAAATTGTAACTCAATGTGCATTGCTAAATTGAAATTATAGTGTTAAATAATAAAAAAACCCATGCCATTTCATATTATTGTTCCAAATTTCAAACTTTTGCATTTTTGTAACTTGACAACATTTCTACAAAACCCAATAACTATTCCCTTTCAACTACAAATATCCAAAGCCACTAGAAAACTAACAACAATTAACATAATCAAGGAAAAAAATTGTGTTAATAATGAATATTGCATGTTCATTGGATAAGTTCCCTCCCTTGTATTAGTTTAATTATTACTTTTTCTCATCTTTTAATTGACACCACCCTTCATTCTTTCCAGACCCCAAAAACTTTACATGTCAATTATCAACAACTAGTGGTAACCCTGTGCATAATGCACAGGTGTGTTAATTCCCAAAGCGTTCCGGAGAGGGAGGGAAGGTCGGTCAGGCAGCGCTTTTGGCACCTGGATTTTGGAGTCCGTTGTGTAGCAGTAATCCGTCAATTAAAATGTCAGTCGATGTTCCAGATCCCGACACATGGTTAGTTAGTCGCCCTGGGTACCCGTATCTTTCCCTCTACCTAATAATGACTTTACAGGAAAAGCCGCAGTTTGGGACCTGAAAATTTACCAAAAGGAAAAAAGGTTGCAGTTTTAATTGGGACCTGGAAATTTACCAAAAGGTTGAGCCATCACAGTTTTAATTGGGACCTAGAAATTTACCAAAAGGTTGAACCATAGTCAGTTTTAATTGGGACCTAGGAAATTTACCAAAAGGATAAGCCGCAGTAAGTTTTAATTGGCACCTGGAAATGTACCAAAAGGAAAAGCCGCAGTCAGCTTTAATTTCACATCAGTTACTGGAGTCACTATCACAGACAAACAGACGGACGGACGTAGTGAATTAATATATAAGATATGCCCCTCCTCTTTCTACCAAATCAAACATTATATGGTCCAATTATGCATTTGGATTCATTTTGACTTTAACCCAATCCTAATAGATCATGCTCAAGACTCAAGATTAATAAAGTTGGTCAAATAAATTGCTCTAAGACTACTAAATTCCAAAAAATAATCAAACCCATGCTATCAAAATCCATTTACATATATTGAAAATTGGATGGCAAAATCAAGATTTTCTCTTTGGAAAACATTATCACAAATATGGGAAACCAAAAATCTCATACCATTAAACCCAATTCAATCCCGCCACAAACCACTATCACTATAATGGTCTACCCATTACAAACCAAATTCAAAGCACAAGATTAAATGACATCCCAACCAAATGTTTTTTAATGGTTGACCCACAAAGTCATATGATGTTTTTGACTTCTCCAAAACTAATTTCTCATAAGAACCTTGGCTATGCTTTGAGGTTATCATCACATCCATGAATAGTCAATTATTTATTAAGTTCATTGTACATTTGTAAAAACATTCTAGTTGAAAAAATCAATTTACTACTACAAATTAACAAATAATAATCATAGAACACAAACTATATACTATGCCAACAAACACTAAAATGAGAACTCACCTTATCACCAACTCTCTTTATATGCAAAATTGTGTAACCCTTTCCTCCTTTACCACCCTTGCTCACTAAATTCAAATGGCTAGTAAACAAAAACTAGTTCAATTTGCAACCTAATAAACATGTTCACTTGTTTAGTTTCAACTTGTAACATTACAATCAAACCATGTGCAAATAAATGCAATTGTGTTCAAGTAAGGATTGCCATGTACCATAATATCCATGCAAACTTGTAAAACAACTCAAACAAAAAAATTAATTCATGTAAAACATAAATGTACTTGTAGGATACAAGTTGATTGAAACATAGTAACTAGAGTAGGGTTTCTATCAATCATGTACATCAAACAATTCTTCATGTTAAAAAACGTCCTTAATTCTTTTCCAATTTGTCTACTACATTCGTTTCAAGTTCAATCACCTTCACCATTTTTTCATAGTTTTGCAACCAAATATGGGATAACTAGGCCAATTTTTGTGAACAAAAATCAATCATTCAAGATTGTCAATTTATAATCTATATCAATGCAAATTTGTCAAGATTCCAACAAAGGAAAAAATGCACTTTGTTTCAATCTATGATCTATTAATTCTCAAAATTTATCTTGCAAGCAATCCCTCTACAAGGAATATAACTTTGTGTTTCCTCCACTAATCCAAAGGGCACTTGATGTCTTTCACATCAAAGGAAAACCTTCTTAATTACATCAACTCCTAAGTGAGACAATCCTTTGTTGGTTAATCATTGAAATTTATCTCGAAAATGTTTAACCTTGTCCCCACATCCATATCCATGTGACCACATTGTGAATCAATAGGAGCAATAGAAGTTAGTGGATGCAAATGTTCATAGAATTTGATCACCAATGGGATTAGTGATCTTTGATCATAATCAATGTCTTTTTGAAGGTGTAGATTTTAATAACATGGATCAAACATAAGGCACAATATGTTATGAACCTTTTTTGGTTCAAACTTTGTGGGAAAGACAAATAAAAGTCCAAGACAAATGTGACCTATCTTTTAATATTTACACTCAACTTTGCAAACTCAACATCATACCCACTATTCATGTCATGGTTATTAGAATCATAGACAAACCCTTGGATCAAACATCAATAGATCCAACCATTAAATTTAAGTTTTAAACTTTTGCATGACGTAGTTGACCACAACTTCAAGATTATCTTGTTAATTTTTTTAAAAAAATCCAAACATGGGGAAAGAATATACAAAATAGTAAATTATTAAATGGTGGGAACAAAAGAAATTAGATGAAGTTGACAAACCTTACATATGTGACATTGTTTTAGGTTGATGGGAAATATGTCACAATGGTTTTAGGACATCATGTATGTTTTAAAACCTTAAGCAAGTTGGTTCCTTGGATTCAATGTTATAGAATTTAATGTTCATCATACTTTATAATTACAAGTGTAGTATGTTTCTCATGCCATGAAAATAAAACCAAGAATTAAATGATTTACATAATGAGAAAATGGGTTTATAGACCTATGATATCATGCACTTACCAACACAAAAGAATGAACATGTATTTATGCCATGGTCATCATGTAATTTTCTATTATGAAAACTTGTGGTTGTTTATGCCTTGTCACACCTTGAATGGATTTGGCTCCAATTTTCAAACCTTAAGGTATAAAAAGTTACAAGAGATAATTCATAAAATTTAAGAACAGACAAACAAATAAGATTTTTTTTCTAGATTCATAATAACATTATGATTCTTTAGTATTCTTTTTTTTAAAAATTCAAAGTTAACATACTTGTTAGGTCCAACACCACATTTTTTCCATTTCATGCTTTTGAAAAAAATGGAGCTTGAAAAAGATCGGGCTAATTTCTAAAATCATCATATGTGTAAATTGTTTTTACAATTTCTTCCTCTTGTGGATAGAAATGGAGGATTAAATTTGGGTGGGAATAAACATTTAAAGTTGAATGATCAAGCACGTATGAATGTGTGTATAGGGGAAGTTAGTTCTTTAGGACTTTTCACATTTTGAGGTGCTTAGGTTCAAAGCTGTCAAAGACAAAACAAATAAAAACTTGGAAGAAACTATATGATTAGATACACAATTTGACCATGAATAAAAACTAAATGATTTTATTGCTTGATCAAGACATGATGCAAATTAAGTATGTGATGGACGAGAAATATAAAGGTCACAATTTGCGTTTGTCAGCTTAAGGGTTGATGCCATTGGGACCTCTACTTATACTATCCAATGGAACATTTAAAAAGTTCATCAACCTTTTAAAAAGTTCCACCCATTAAACCTTATATAAACTTCCACCAATAATGTCTTCTAAAAGCTTCCACAATCTATTAACCACATCTTTTGAAAGCTTATGCCAATTTCATTTTAAAAATAAATAAACAAATCATTATGCATGTTCTTTGGATCTTTTCTAAAAGCTCTAAAACATATTCCTTAAGGATTTTCTTAAAAACTAAACTAGAAACTTCTTTATGCTTAATGTTTGTGACAAAGGTTGGAAAGCTCAAAATGTTTAATCAATATTGGGTTTGGTTTTCAAGTTTGTTTTTTTCCCTATGTAGAAAGAAATCCCAAAGTGCCAATTTAACATAGCAAAATTTGCCAAACGCCACCAACAAATTATTAATTACAAGAAGAAAGTAATCCATTGTAACAAAAACTACCAAAATTTTCATTCATCACAAAAAAAATTTGATGTTTTTCTTAATAATAAGCTGTGAAGTTTTAGTAAAGTAAACAAAAAAATTGATGAACTGAAATTCAATTTAAAAATTAAATCTAATTCTTGACATACAAATAAGGAAATATATTCAATAGAGAAATTCACAAAGTCAATACTTGTTTCACCCTGCATTTGGGCTTTCATTTACCCTTTCACACCCAATAGTGAGTTATTTTAAAAATACCCTTAATAAAAGACCAAACCCTTAAACTAAACATGGAATAACACTAAATGAATAATATTTGTTGAATTAGTGTAGGAGCAATTGTTGCATGTGGGAAAAATGAAATTGAAAATGAAATTTATTACACCATTGGAGCAATGGGCAAAATAGTTCCACCTCCCATTTTACAAAAATGTATTTTTTGGGCAACTTTTTGGCACCTCATTCTTTAATTTAACCAAATTAGGGGTTTTGGTCTTTTATTTGATTAATGTTCCAAATATTTTTAATATATATTTCAATTTCATCATGAAGTCATTGTGCATTCCATTGAGTTTATGATAAGTTGAATACAAAATTTGAAGAAATATAAAATATAAGAATAAGGAATAAATTTTGAGAAATTTAATATTTGATATGATTTTTAAAATTACCTTTTCATTGTAAAACTTAATGAAATAGATGTGTACTAAGTCATAATATAAAGATCATTGAATATTCAAGTGCATCATATAAAATAAATTGTACATTCTTTTTGTGAGAACATATTTAATGTGTATTGAAAACAAATGTTAAATTGCAAAAAATAAATTTTAAATGTTACTTGCATTTAGAAAAAACTACTTGAAGCCTATTTCTACCATATGAAAATTGAAAATTAATGCGTAATAAAATTTATTATTATTATTATTATTTTGATTATTCAAGTAAAACATTTGAATGTATAATTGTTTTATGATGGTTTTGTGACTATTTTTTGTTGATTTGACAAATAGACTATGAAATAATATATTTGTATAGTTTATCTTATTCACACCCTAGCTAAGAGGAGGCCACAATTGTGGGCAACTTTAAATTCATTTGCATAGTGCAAGGAAGCAAGGAAAGTATTCAACTCATTTTCAATAATTAATATCCCATCCACATTGAAAGCAAGAGCAATAACACACTTCATTCAATAGTTGTCAAACCAAAAAACCCTTCTACCTCAAGCTTGATCTATCTATTCCTAGGAATTATAGTTTGTTTAAGTCACTAATAGATAATTTTGATAATCACAAAAAAATATTGTCATAATATAAAGGCAACTTCAACACATGTTTGCAAAATAATTGATGAATTTTGAAAATCCCCTTTTGAAAACTAAAATGTTCTTGAATATTTGAAAAGATTTTTCATTTTCCTTCACAAAAAAAAATTCTTTGAAAAAATTTGTTATTTAAAAATTTCAACAATTTAAAAATAATATATTTTGTGCCAAAGTCACCATTCGGTGTTACAATAATCACAATGCCATAGGGTTTGCAACCTACTTTTTGTCTATTTGCTTTGAAGGCAAAAGATTAGGCCACAATTTCTAAGCTATCATTTAGAAACTTTGTAACTATTGTATTGACTTTTGTTTTGATGACAAGGAAGTAGGCATGTTCTTTTGGACAACATCAAAAGTTGTTGATGCCAATCCTCTTCAAGCCACTTTGGTTTGACACAATTTTCCACCTCATCACAAAATGATCATATTTATCTTGGTACATCGTCACCATGATGCTTCCATATAATCAAACTTGTGGAGATGATTAACTTTAAAAGATCTAGCATCATTTCTATCACCTTCAAAAGTGGATACACATAAAACTATCTCATCAAGAAATTGGAATCATGTTGAATGTGACACTTGTAATTGTGCTACTACACAACTTCTTTCTCCCTCCCCTTGATGGGAGAAGGAAAAGACACACAAAAAGAAGGTGATGGGTCAAAATAAGTCAAGAAAATCAACAAAAGAAAAACAAGCGTGGTCCATGTAACTAATCATCCAAGCTTTCAAACTTTGCTATCCCCACACCAAAGAAGAAAATGACTTGTAGTGTGTGGTCAAGCTTTATTTGCAATGACAAAACAACATTTCATAGAAGTTCAAGCAACTTAAAACAAAGCCAAAACATTGATATTACGTAGCACCCTTTGATGACAAGAGCCAAATATTGGTTTCTACTTGTATATTGAAAACTTATGCATTGCGCATGTCAAGTACCAACAAAAATATTATTGGACCACCACATGAAACAATAAAAATAACATGCTAGTTATTACAACAAGGTTATATAAATCCCGTGTAAATTTTTTTGGGCAAATTTTTGCAAATTGATCAATTGTTTTCAAAAAAAAGAAAAACTTGTGATTTGTTGGGTCATTTTTGTCATTTTTTGAAATAAAAATAAATAGATTAACCACATTTAGACCTATGCATTTCTTGGGTCACCTCTTGTAGCAACATTTTTGTAAAAATGCTTTAGCTCACCTATTGCATTTCAACTTCCTACCAAGTTACTTAAGTTATTTTAACCTAGTATTAGTTACTCAAGATATTTGTGTTACATGCACATATTTTTAGGACTATGAAATATGTTAATTAAATTTTATTTAAATATCTCTAGTTAAGTGTAGGGTGAAATATCTGAATGCATGAAATGATGGCTTTGTCATGTGCCTTCTAGGGTAAGTAACATCATGCATGGGGAGTGTTTCCCCTTCGATTTAGATTATGCACGAGCTCGGTGGTGGATTGCATGTTTGTATTAGCAACAGATGTGTGATCCTCCTAAAGTTGGGTGGAAAGCTTCTAGCAAAAAAACAATGTTTTTTATCATCTCTATTTTCTCTCATCAATCCATTGTGAATTTCCAACACCACTTAGGACACTCAACTTTTGAATGCTAATTAATGATGAGGATCCATTGCTAGTGAACCTACTTGAGGAATTTGCACCAAAAAAAAAAGAAGAAAGAAAAAAACCCTGTAGTAGTAACCTACAAGTCTGGTTGGTTTCTTATACCTACTACCAACACAAGCAAGTATCAATCTATATACCAAGGTTTCGTACCTACCCAATTACACTTGTATATACCCTAAGCCAGGCTAAGCATTGGGGGGGAGGTTTTAGGGTTTAGGGTTTAGGGTTTTAGGGTTTAAAAAGGAAGTGTATTTAGCTGAATATGGTAAGCCTATGTGGATAAATGCAAAATTGGACACAAGCTGTGTCAGAGTGTACATTTTATGGTGATAGGTTTGTGACGTGTCCATAGCCAATGCCCATGTGTACATAGATAGCGTCAAAGGATACATAAATCCAACAAAACTTTTGCAGTTTTAGAGTTCCTTTGTGATGATGTTCCTTTGGATTAAATGACGTTTGAATTGCCTACTTGCTAGTTGTTTCCCCTTTGCTAGTCAGCAATGTCCTTTGAGCTTTTTTTACACTTGGCAGTTGTTTTTTTGCAACTCAAGGTTTATCCTCCTCTAATATATATTTCACACACATTCTCAACCAGAGTAACTATTGAAATGATATTTGTATGCCTCATGCTCATTTCAAGGATTTATTTTTATTTTTATTTTTTTCATTTTTCCTTTGTTCCCAACATGTTCCCTTCAAGTTCCCACTGGGTTCCCATCAAGTTCTCAATATGTTCTCTAAGTTCCCAATGTATTCCCCAAGGGAGTTCCCAATAGCACCTTGCTTTGATCCCATATGTTTTGCCCAAAGTCCTCCCCTTCTCACCTATATAGTGGGGCCAAAGGGGTGGTACTCTCCATCTTTCTATAGTATCTTCTATTTTGAGGAGCCTCCATAGTTTTAACTTCTTTTTTTCTTTTTCTTTTTTTTTTGATAGGCCAATCAAATTGGCTCTTTTTCACTTTTCCCTGGTTCCCACTGTGTTTCCGCTGTTCCCTTTAAGTTCCCAGTGGGTTCTCATCTGTTTCTTAACATGTTCATTGAGTTCCCAATGTGTTCCCCAACATCTTCTCTATAGCACCTCCCTTTTTTTCTTGATTAAGTAGGGTTATTAAAGAGAGAGTATTGACAGCTTGGAGCGGAATTTTTGTATAGGGGGGGAGGCATTTTCTTTGGGGGAGTTCCGTCATGTGAGATGAGTCGGACAAGGGCGGAACTCAATCATGACTTTACTTGGAAGGAAAATGCCTCCTGTGCACAAAGACATTAAAATTTTTTTAAACTCATACTTCCGTATCCATACCACCTTACGAAAAACCGTCCACTGTCCGGGGATCTTAATCAGGTTCTTACAGGATCCATGAAATTACACTATAATTTCCGTAGTGCCGAATCATAACTAATTATATTATTTTCAGAAATGTTAAGAAATTCACAAAAAAATTCAGAATTTTTTTTTGTGAAGGATATTAAAAGAATTTGATGAAATGTTTTTGAGAGAATATATATATATATATCAATTGTTGAAATGGAGTCCTCAAAATTATTTATTTATTGGCATTGCCTTAGTAGGCAAAGCTGTTGTGTTTAGATTCATTATAGAGAGTATAGTAGCTTAAGGGATTTTTATAGGCCCCTAGGTAATAAATAATAGGTCTATTTTTTTTATATGAGGATTTTTTTATATGACATTTTGGCTTGTGTTGAAACTTGAGAGTAGTTATTATAGAGGTATAATAATATCTTGAAGGATTTTTGGTTTCTTTTAGAGGATTTTATTTAAGATTTTATTTTTTGCATGGTGAAATATTTGAATTTTCATAATTTTTCTTTTGCCTTAAGATATGTACTTTTTAATGTAAATGGCAAGACCATAGTGTGACACACCCCTTGTTTATTTCAACAAACATGTGTCAAAGTGGCCAAGGTACTACTCTATTTTATTTTATTTTGGTACAAATGAAGATTCTCCAACAAAGAGATCAAACCTGAATGAAGGAAGTGAATTCATGTGATATTCATGTTAAGGATCGCCGATGTTCAAACTATGCACAAATCTCGAGTTCAACTCCCCTCTCTACTTTACCCTCCTGCGATGCTCAATGGCCTCAAATTTTCAAAAAAGAAAAGAAAAATTTAACCATAACATTAGCCTTCCACTTAGAGTTTTTTGGTGGCCAATCTTCACCATTCTTTGAAAAATGTCCTTGAAGAGAAATATTCTGTTACAAATCCTCTTTTTTTTAAAGGAAAAAATTGCCAAAAAAAGATCAAAAGCTCCCCAAAAAATCACCACATTTGCTACAATATGAGAGGGCTTAAGATTTTCTACTTTCATTTTGAATATCTCCAAATTTGGCTAAAGTATACTTATGGATAGTATGATGAGCACTATGAACAACATCACAAAATTGGAAAAAAGAAAAAGAAAAAGAAAAACACTTCCTGATTCAACTGGCCACAAGTTTGCTTTAAAAACAACAAAAAAAAAATGCACTATAGTTACGTACCCTTCCACAAGGTAGTAGCACTGTAATTGGAATTGTCATAACACAAATCTCTCAAAAGCCCATGAGTAGCAGCAACTTGAACTCACTTAACTTACACTCTGTTTCATGAACTTTTCCAACTCCTCCTCTTCTTCTTCTTCTTGTTCAACTCTCCTCTCTGATGTCAGAAATCCATACGATCCCCACAAAAAGGCAAAGATTGTAAACTTGTTGCAAAAGATTAGGGTTTACAAATGTGATCGATCTCATCCATTGAACAAACAAAAAAATCCCATGGTGACTCAGACCCACCACCCCTCCCCCTTCCCACTAAATTATAAATTTAAAAAAAAAAAAAAAAAACCCTAAAACAAACCCCACCAAAACAAATTTTTTAAAAATAGTAAAAATACACACAAGCAAGGGCCACACCCTAAGGTGTTCCCTTCCTGAACCTTAGGAGAACGCATGAGTACATGAACCTCCCATGCAAGGAACTTTAGGACTGTCTTTTTATGGGAACGTGGGAACATTTGAAAATAGGAGGATCCCGCCCACCGCCCTTCCCTTTTGGCATAAGGCCTACTACTAGGGTTCGTCTGCTGGCGGAGATCCCTCCAAGTACACACAAGAGAAATAAAAAATGACATTCAGTCGGTTTACGTACACACAACACTCCCATGTTGAGTCAGTGCAAGAAAAAAGGGGGCTAATTGGGGGTGGGTGGGCAGGGTGGAGGGGGGGGG
>Ga0209611_10011590_pt1 | contig 12654 bp, 12 predicted proteins | sample S1TSphgellanicum_3_FD_187693 | JGI IMG/M metagenome (GOLD analysis project Ga0209611, IMG submission 187693) | Host-associated microbial communities from peat moss isolated from Minnesota, USA - S1T2_Fc - Sphagnum magellanicum MG (SPAdes) (version 2) | ecosystem: Host-associated > Plants > Peat...
CCTCTCTAGTGTTTGCAATGGTCCTCTTCCTGGCAACGGTCCTCTCTTAGTGTTGGTCTTCTTCATTTTGCTCTTGATGAATTAACCCCCCCTTTTTTCTTGTGATCATGATGGTCCTTTTCATGGTGCTCTTGAACTTCCCTTGGTGTTGTTTTTCTCCTTGGAGCAACTCCTAATGAATTGAACCCCTTTCTCTTTTTGATGTTCACGATGGTCCTCTCTTAGTTTGGTCCTCTAATGGTGTTAGTTTTCTTCCTAGTGCATTGTTCATCTCCTTTTGGGGTTGTTCCTCTCCTTGGTCCTCTTTTAGTGTTCTTAATGCTCTTCCTAATGGATCAAACTTCCCTGAATTCTTAATGGTCCTTAGATGGTGCTTTTGAACTTGGAACCGTGGAGTTCCTATTAGTTGTCGAACCACCAAGTTGTTATTCCTACAATTTTTATTCAACCTTCTTGCCCCAACTATTGTTAATATTTCATTAGTTTTAAATTTATCTCCCCCCACCCCCCCCACTATTATCCTATTCTAATTCACTAAGCACTAAAACTTGTTCTTCCTTCTTATTCCTCTTAATTGTTTGTTCCCTTAGGTTGTAGCAAAGATGTTGCAACTCCCCCCCTCTTTTGCAATTGAATCCTAATTTGCTATCGAACTTATTTCTGAAAATTTGTCATCCAACCCAAGTTCACACCTCTATATCCAAGAAGGTGAACTCGCATTCCTTCTTTGAAATTGTAGTGAAATTTATCTTTTTTTTTTAATATTTTATAAACGACCAAGTTGTAATGAAGGTAGTAACTCATTGCTATCTAGTAAGTTCCCTTTCAGCTACCCATTCCATTGCAATCATTGTCGTTACTACCTTTCTAACTTGTTTGTTTTGCTTTTCCTTCCTTCTTGTTTTTTTAATATGTTTTGCCACCTCCTTATCCATTGCCTTTCGTTGTATAATGGTCAAGTACTTTTCTAAAGTCATAACATGATTCTATGAATAATCAATTAATGGTTCCCTTCCACTAGTCCTTCTTGCAAGGAACAAGGTAATGCCAACAAGTTACTACCTACTAATTGTTTCCTAAGTTTTTGGGATTCTACATTCTACTCCCACATCTACTAAAGGTTGTTCCAAGATTTCAACCAAATTGTCTATTAAAGAGACAAATTCAAGGTTAGTAATTGTAGAATAATAAGCATGTCCACGTAATACCTAAGTTCATCTTGAACCCTACTATTATGCATAGATTCATGAATTGTAGGTTTTACAATTGAAGTTATGTTAATTAGCTCTTTTGCAACATTATGTTATACCCATTCCATCTCCCCATCCTCCTCTTGATTTGATTGATAATCATCATTTTACTTTTCTCCAATCTGATTCATTACTATATATAAATTACTAAGTCTTGTTCATTCATCCATGGCTTTAAGAACCAATGGCCAAATCCATTTACTTTTGAACCTTGAAATGATATTTTTTCTTCAAAGTTTTTGGTCTAATGTTTTGTCCACCCATCCTATCAAAACTATTTTTTTTAGTTCAATGTAATTCTTATTGATCATTGTTATGTCTCTTTCTTTTCTAAAAGCAATCTTGAAAGGTTTAAAGCAAGCTATGTCCAAAGGCTGCAATGCATGGGTTGTATGTGAAGGTAAGATAACCATATTCAACCCAAATGTTTATGTTTGTTCAATTGCCTCAAAGGTGACATGGGATCCATGGCCATCAAAGATGAATAGATGTTTATTTATTAAAAAGATTCCACTTAGTATTCACCTTTTGAAGAAAAAGAGAAATTCTTTGAAAAAAGATGCAATCATCCATGCTTTTGACTACATAGCCATATTGGTCCCTAATTTGCAAAATTGAATATAATCATTTCATGTCCTCTTTCCTTTGAAAATGTAAAAGTTTGGCAATGTTGTCCTTATTGCATTAGTGACGTAATCAATAGTCAACCATTCCTTGGACTTGGGAATGATGTTATATACTTGATGAGAACCTTGTTTTGCCAAAACCCTAGCTTTTGACTATCTTTTTGCTTGGATGCCTATTTCATTAAAATTCCAAATATATGATATGGAGCATAATTGTGCTTGGATAGGGACCGTAGGTTTTGGTAGAAAGTTTAGAATGATTGGATTGTCAATGCTTGAACTCTATTAATATTTACTCCTTTAATCTGACAAATGTTAAGTTTAGGATATTTGTGCTTGAACCAATACCACCAAGAAGTTTTTGGTACTCCTCCTTAAAAAGGTGTTGGCCTTGTTTTGTTTAGTTGGTATTGAAAAGATTTTGTTTATTTTCTTGTAAAAATCAATTGTGTATGCAAATTTACAACATTGCCTTGTGAATTTGATGCTTTTAGTTTTTGGTGGGAATGGGATGTGCACAAAATTGGGGGAAAATTAAAAAGGTTTCCCCAATTAATGTGTAAGATTTGAGTATCCATTGGATTTTTGTAAACCTTAATCCTTGTCTATTGTCAATTATGTGCTATTTAACATGACCTACAAACCCCATCACCAAACTTCTTCTCCTTGTACAATTTAGTCCAATTGCTTATCACCAAGCTCTTATTTCCACACCAAACATGGGGCCTTTGAAAAACTAGCCCAATTTTTCCCTATAACCAAACATTGAAAGTACCTCATGTTTCCCCCTTTCCATAATGAAATTTAGCTAATCACCCATCATCAAACGGGTCCCTTGTAAATTTATTCAATTTTTTTACAAATATGGCAACCAAATCCCTAATATCAAACACTAAAACTTGATGGATAATCAACAATATGAAAAAATTTCAAGAAATTATTTTCAATGCAACATTTGGTGATAGGTTAAAAGGTGAACACCCATAAAATTTGTTTTGTCCTAACATAGGCAAGCTATTGCACTAGGTGGATGTTCATTGATTGACCTGTGTTTGGTGATGGGCTTCTCTATCCTACTACCTCTTTGCCTCTACATTCTTCAATTCAACACTCTATAAAATCACAATACTATATAAAATCAATAAAGTGTTGTGAATACTTCATAGAGATATGCTAAGTAAATACATAATAATAACATGTCCAGTTACAAGCCAAAATTTGCTCCTTCAATCCCATGTTCATTTGGCTTTCTATCAAGATTCTCAACCATCTCTTGGAAGAGAGAGTTAGCCTTGGGTATCATGAGCTACCACATGCAAATTTCAATTCATGGAAATGTTATATGTAATGTAAGTTCTTCACCACTTATTAGTAAAGGCGTATTAACAACATCAAGAGCATCAATTCTCTCCCAATCAAGAAAACTGATACATTCAATCAATTATATCATATTAATTTTGATATCTATGAACATTGTCTAAAATTTTAAAATCTTGAACATTTAAAAATTAGGCAAAAGGTTAGTTATACAATTTTCAGAAATTTCAGTAAGACCTAAAAATCCATGCATTTTTTAAACACTAATTAGGGGGGGGGGCGAAAGATTTTATGAGCTGATGGGTTGGGACTTGTGACTTTAATGCACCCTACAATTTATTTCTAGGGAATGGCAATAAGATAATTTAATCTTTTGTCTCCTATGGTCATAGATATGGTCAAAAATAAATAAATGCATCATGTATCTTTGCATTTCAAAACAATACAATAATGAAATATTGTGGGCCAACATCATCACAATGCTTAGTCCAAACATCACCATGAACATCCCACAATCTCTTACTAATTAAATGTAGAAGAACCAATCTCATGTGATGCGAAAATTCAAACACTTTGGATAGACCCAAAACTCAAATGCACTTCCTTGTTCCAATCAACAACACTCACAAACCTCCAACATCGCACCATCTCTAACTTAAACATCCAAGCAATCTAATCCAATGTAAAACTCAAATAGTTTACATAGACCAAAAAAATCCAGGGAACCTTGCTTACTTCATCATTTGATAGAAATTTGAAACATCCTAGAACTAAAATTTGCACAAATATTGCAAAATTGACCCTAGGATCCTTAGGTCTATCCTATCTTCAACACTGTCTTTAATGCTTCCATGAAAACTGAATACAGGACAACAATGCACATCAATAAGAAATTGTCATGCACATTATTTGCACATCACTTGTGTTCATGTTCAAAGAGTTGACAATGAAATAAATGACCATACTTCTTATACCAACAATGAAATGGGTGGATTTAAGAAAGAACTTCCCAACACAATTAATCAAACTATATAACATGATTGAAAACTTTACTATTACGAATTACTGAATAATAGGTAAAATAAAATCTTCCTTTGACAAAATGATATTTGGAAGATAAAACCAACTTGGATCCTTGCAAGGATATACGTGAGGACAAAATTGCATATATATGTTACCAACATGCACAATGATATACCAACATGTTGCAAGGATATACCATGCCATGTTTTGGTGTGAGGTCTTGACCAATGTTGCGCAGTCCTCTCTTTTTCAGAGAAACAACTGGCAAGTGAAGGTCAGGTCTATGTACCCCTGATCTAAAAATCAAAGTGACCAATTCAGACCCCTGACCAGCAGTTTTTAAAAATCATATTACGGGTTCTGACCCTTAACCAAGGTTCTAAATCTGCTTTAAAACTGGGTCAAAGGACCTATCCTAAACCACCAATTCTTGCAAATCATTTCATGAAAAGCTTTAGTTCTTTGAAAATTTTCAAAAAGCCGAAAATAGGAGGTCTCCTTCATTCTGATATTCTTCAGAAAACCCAACATCAGAGGATGTATCATCCAATGTTGGGCAGGTATACAATACTTTCATATTAATGTTAAATAATTCTCAAGTGAACAAGTTGGAAAACCCAAAAAAATTGACCTCACCCTGCCCTACTTTCCAAGAATTGAACTCTACACATATAAAGTATATAGAGCAATCCACTCCATTGGGTTACAGCTATAAATTCAGAATGTAAAGAAGACATTGGACAAAAACCTTGAAATGTTTAAATTGGTCCTGTCAAACCCCTTTTTTAAATAAATACCAAGCATCAACCATCGGTACAGCATCCATTTTACCATAACAGCCAAGCAAGGCTAAATATATATATATTTGAAAAGAATATTAGGCACATATAGGCTTCAAAAAACTCCCAAACTCATGGCAGTAAGGGTGTATAAGTTGTGCAAGATTCTCAATATGGGTACAGGTACAAAGGAGTGATGAATATTAATCCCTCATAATCAATTGCAGCACAAAATATGAAAATGCATACATAGAATCCTCCTAAGATGAAAATATTAAGAAGTGTCCATGGAAGAACACTAAGAATCCTCTTATATCCTTTACACTCAATCCTTTCATACTTATGAGATTGTAGAGAAACCTCCACAACACTTTCAAGGTAACAAGACAAGGAGTACAGTCATAACCTTGTGAGAATCACTCATAAAGTATGAAGCCTAATTGCCCATCCAGCATTTCTGAGATTGCAGAGATCCACAACAACACTTCAAGTAACATTGCAAAGACCTTACAAGAGCCATGAGTCATGATCTTAGGAGAGTCTCTCTCAAAAAGCGTGTCAGAGTGTACCTTCATCATGAACAGCAGAATAGCAGTGACAAGCTGCCATGACTATCCACTGGCTTTATCAGTTCCTGACAGTAGGTGTAGGCAACTTTCCCCCAAGTTTGGTGACTGTTGTCAGAGGTGCCTGTATGTGCTCAAATCAGATTGATCTTGGTTTGATGAATTCACTCCAAGAAGCCATCTCAGCTGTTTGGTGGTTATCATGACACACCTAAAGGCTGGCCAACCAAAGCACGTTCCAAGTTCAACCCAGTTATACCCAGGGAAGAAAACTAGTAACAAATCACAACAATAAAGATCTTGCCTACATTTACCAGATTTTCAAGTCCTCTAAGCAGGCAATAATCCTTTTCTTGGCAATCCAGTCAAACCTTCCAGATAAGAAAATCTAACCAGAGATAGAGATGAATCTGAACAACCTAACTACAGCAAGCATCATTGCACACATTATGAGTTACGACAGGAAAAAGAGATAATTCAATGATTAACTTTTTAGAATATGTGTAGATTCTGGCACCTTTCTGCCAGATTCAATTTCCAGATGCAGTAATAAGCCAAACCTAGATTTGGGTCCAAACACTTAATGGTGACAAGCTCACATTGACATGTTGGGGACCAAGGCAACAGACACATTCTAGTCAGGAATGGCAGCTGCTGCATCTATCCCACAGCGAAAAGTCAGTGGTTTGACATTCTAATCGTGGGACAGATACTAAGAGAGGCAAGAAAGAATAAGATAAATGATACACACAATTTCAAGCCATGGACTTCTCAGGCTTGCAGAACTTGGCAGTGCACAATGTGCGACTTTAGTCGATTCCCACCAGCAAGATTGGACCATAGATTGGTCACAAAGGACTTGAATTGCCCTTTTCCTGAAATTGTCTCCCACAATTGCCCCTGTTTCTCAGGGATGTCTGCATTCACCACGTCAACAAGGGTGATACTCATGTTGTTTCTGATAATGCAAAGTTTGCCACCCAGGGGCACAATCGCAACAGCTTCCATAGCTCGAGAGCCTCCCAAATGGAGCCTACTATCTGCTGAGAGACTCCAAGCATCATTGTCACTGTCATACATGCGCAGTTTACACCCATCACGGCAATCAAGTGCATACAGGTTGCCTTGAAGCTCAACACAGGGATTACGCCAGCCAGCCACCATTCCATTGAAAATAGGGGACCAATTATTAGTGGCTGGCTCATACACCTCACTCATCACCTGTCGGTGTGTTCCTAGGCCCTTGAGAAACCACCTGCCACAAATTTTGACTAAATTTAGATGCTTTCACATCTAGCAAATGACCTTGGGATAGATACTCAAAATTATCACCCCATGTCCAGAATCTGGTCAGGAAAATCTGATGCACTAATTAATATTGAGCGCCTTCAGTGAAATCCAATAGCAGGAAGTCACTTGAAGATAAACTCCTCAGCTCCCACAGGTAAGACAATCATATGTCTATATATCTTTTCACAAAATGTAGCGTGATGATACATAAAAGCATTATTTAACAGTCTGGAAAACCAACAAACAACTGACACAATCAGATAGGAGAATAATAAAAGAAAATACAACATAAGCAATGCTATCACATAAGTAAGAAAGACAAAGCTGACCTGCCACCAAACACAACTCCAATAAAAGGTACCATAGCAGTGCTCATATCAGAGATATAGCACCACTTCTTTCTGTTTGGGTCATACATCTCAGCAGACCGCAAGGATCTTTGGACTCCCTCACATTCTCCACCTGCCACAAAGAGGCAATTGTTGATGACACAGAAGCCAAAGAAGTGGCGCCGCCGCTGCATGCCTTTTGCTCGATGCCATTTATTTGTTTGAGCACTGTAATACACCACTCGGCGCATTGATCCCTTCACTGGATCCTTGCCACCAAAAAGGTACAGATTACAACCACTGAGTACTGCACAACCAAAGCCAAGAGCTTCGGAGTACTCAACTGGCACAGGTGGCAATGGCTGCCAGAGCTGGTACCTGAATCCACAGCTTACCACTATGAGATCTGTACTGGTGAGGACTTGGATTGAATGATCTGAGAGTATAGGTAGTGCAGATACCAATTAACTACTACTACCTCAAGTGTGCTCTATAAGTCAAAATTCTGCAATTCAGCAGCAGGAAGCATTTTGGAACCAGAGATGAGAAGACTGAACATGACCAGACCAGGGGATAATCTGCTGCCATAACTACAAAATTTCAGTCAATGAAAACAGTAGTAGCAGACCCATATGTACCTTGGATCAAATGCATGCCAAGAGATGCGGCCATCTCGGTCACGTTTGATGACATAAACCCACTCCTCTGCCTTGCCAAGAGTTCGCCGAAGATTATAGTAATTCTTGCCAGCAAGAAGACTACGCCATCCTTTACAGACCACCCGAAGCTTTCTGTGATAGAATCGAGGTACACGAATCAAGCATTCTATTGCAAGATCATCTGGAAGACCTGGAAGAAGCTCTGAGGCAGCAATGCGCCTTTCACCACCTCTTGTCGGCTTCTTAGCAACTGTAACAATGGCAGGCTTGATGTCAGGTCGAACACAGTGACCTACTACTGTGCGTCCAGGCACAAACCTCCTTCCTCCTCCTACTGATACACCACCACCACCACCGGCATCAACCCCTCCGCAAAAACAGGCTGCAGTCTCCACTTGCGGAGAAACACTAAAAAAGTGTCTTCGATTCACTGTTGCCGTCATCAGTAAAGAAGGACGCGACCCGGGAGAAACATTTAGGGTTTCACGTCTGGGAAAAACCTGCAAACTTGGACTGCTGCTAACTTGATCTCATTTTCAGTGATCTCCTACAATGCCTCCGACGATGGTTTCCCGATTTTCAGGGAGTTTCTGATGCAAACATTCTCGTCACTTTCTTCTGTACACGAAGAACAGATCAGATCTTCTGGATCTGAAAGCTGGAAGAACCGCCTTCGGTCGCTGATCAAACAAAAGACATGAGATCGTCTCCTCCACCATACCCGAGAGACAGGATGAATACTGCGACGATGCATTGCAGATGCAGCGACGAGCTTCTTCTTGCAGCCTCATTCCTCTTCTCTTCATAAGAAAGTCCATAAAATCTTTTACAGCTGATTTCCGTCCATCCTGAGGAAACATTTGCACACCTCCGTTACCTTTTTTTGGGAGGCCTACATCTCTCTCCTAAACCAATCGACCTCGATGCAGCATCATTCCTCGTCTCTTCATAAGGAAGTCCACAATCTTTTACGGCTGATCTGATTTTCCGTCCTGCCTGAGGAAAACCTTTACACACCCCCGTTATCTTTTGAGAGGCCTGTGTTCTCTCTCCTAAATCAATCGACGCCAAAAATCATGCCACAAGAACTCTCTCCTAAATCAAACGAAGCCGAAAATCATGCCACAAGAACTCTCTCCTAAATCAAACGAAGCCGAAAATCATGCCACAAGAACTCTCTCCTAAATCAAACGACGCCGAAAATCATGGCAAAAGAAGAGCAGCCAAAACCCCTTCCCGACAACAGAGAACAAAGAGTCTAGATTTTGCTCGGTTCAAACTATCGCTGGGTTTGGAGAGACTACTGTAATCCATCCACACCGATCAACAATTGAGACCTCAACACACGCATGGCAGCATGCTCAGAGACAACACTCTGGCGGGGTTCGAACCTTCGCTGGCAGTTCAGATGGGTATACGTTTTTCTCATTAAATAACCCACGCGATCTTATCGTGTAAAGGCTCTTCTGCACACACCCCCCACTTCCCCTTAACTTAAGTTCTGGCAAGTTCAAACTTCAAAGCAGCAACAGTTAAAGTAGGAATGTCAAATGCATCAAAGCTCCAAATTTAAAAAATGAACTTACATTGCACAATCACAACACCTTGTGAACAACAAACATTCCTCAAAATGTGGGACCAAATGAAAAAACTAGATTGTTACAAGCCATAAACTTGGGACCCTTCTTCATTTTGTTAGGAACCTACCAGTTTGCACTAGGTACCTTACTTACCTAGCTCTCATTGGTTATCTTGGTTACCTAGGGCTTTCAACTGTAGCTCCCCCTGCCGGCCTGCTCAGGGACTGTGGCACTCAGTTTAAGGACTCTGCTGTCCGAGTCTCTCACAAAGTTTAGAGCTTTGTGTGGGTTTATGTGGGGTTGGGTTGGGAACAAAAGGAAGTTGATGGGAACAATGGGAACTTGATGAGAACAAGAGGAATGTGATGGGAATTTTTTGAGAACTTGATGAGAACAAAAGGATTTTGATGGGCTATTGATGGGAACAAGAGAAATTTCATGGGAACTTGATGGGAAATCAAGCTCCCACCACTTCAAAAAGATAAGAAACATTCCTGGGGGGGCATGTTTGCAGCACCCAATTGGCTCACCCATCAAAAAAATAAGAAACATATCCCTTGGGGACATGTTGGTGCTCCTCACAAGCTTAGGATTTATCTTAAGGTTCTTTTCAGGGACAAGCTACTAGGATAGGTGCTTCCCATATATAAAAAAAATTTTAGCAAAATTGCCTAGAGGGGCAGGAAGAGAAAATTAGATGGACCAGCTCAAAAGGTCGGCAGACTGTGTGTGCATGTGCACATTCTATCTGCCTGCCTGCCTGCCTTCCTTTTTGCCAGCTGATTTCAAGGAGCAGGCAGGCGAGCAGGCAGGCAGGCAGAACCCAGGGTCTTCACAATCATGTGCGTGCCCCATCTATTCATCTGACAAATTGCTAGAATGCCTGCATATGGAGCCAGCCTCTTGCAAGGATTCTTTTTTTCAAGAGCATCATCCGTCCCTCTTTGCAGGGGCAGAAGCCTGAATTTGCAGGGAGACGCAAAATCAGCATTTCGCACACAAAGGGTAGGCTACCTTACATATAAGTTGCCTCTTGCCCAAACTTTTCTTTTCTTTCCAATTGCCCAAAAACAAACTTGCCAACAGAAAGAATTTGTCAATGGTTTTCTGGAGACCAAACAGACTTGCCAGTAGAGTGTTGTGAACTTAGAGATGCCTAAATTAACTTGAGAGGAATCTCATCACAGCTTTTTTTCCTTTTTTTTTTCCCCCCAAAGTATCAAGGTATAAAATCGACATTGTAAAGATCAAAGTCTTCACAATTCACATCAACAAATTTCAACCACAGATCTAGGTGTGTTGCAAGTGGCAAAACAAAGTGAACAAAAGGACTGTGCCAATTCTTCAAGCAAAGACACAAAACTGAATGCTTTCCCACCCAAAAAAAAGAGAAGACCAAGCTGATGATCTCTGAATATGCAGGAATCTAAATGTACTGAAATCATCCTTGGTTGTCATTGGTGTAGGATCACCTAACACCAGTTGAGAAGTAATTAAAAACATTGCTGAAGAGCAACTGAAAGAAAAGTAGCAAAAAGCAGAAATCGTAAGAGGGGAGGAAAGAAAAGTCTTGCAAGGCAAAGAGAAGAGGCATAAAGTAAGCTAACCATGCAGAATGGTATTTTAAACAGTAAGCTACTGAAACAGTTAAATCAGATGAAATGCAATTGTCATCTCTTTGAAAAAGAAAAGTTCAAACCTGCATGGCACTGCTCACTAGAAAATTGAGGAAATAACATGTGGGTAGGAGAAGGAACTGAAAGGTATAACAGGAATGAGAAACTTGAAACATGCCACATGCCACATGACAATGGCAGCATAAAACTTGATCAGATAGGCTGCACAGTTGAACTTTACATGGCAGAAATGATCTGCACTCAGCACCCTTTAGCTGAAAACACATGGAAATGGAAGCAGTTGTTTGAATGATTACTCTGTAAGGTTGTCCAATTTGTTAGTTGTACAAACAGATGGCAAACATTTTAAGAACTTTGGAAGAACATAATGTGCACATGTTCGGAGATAATTGAACATCCACCCTTTCAGTTCCCCTCAGCTGATGGTATTTGTGTACCAAACCACTTTCCACTTATCAAACTCCAGAAGACTCCCAAAACCTCATCCATCCAAAAGAAAACAAAGATCCTAGGTTCCTTCAACTCTAGCATGTGTTCATGTCATTGAATACCTACAATTTTTTTGTTCTCAGATGTACTCCATTTCCCACTCCTGCTTTCACCATGATAATGCATTATTTTCAAATTGCCCCCGGTATTATGCAAAATGAAAACTTTTCTTTCTTTTCCAGTACAGTTTTTTTTGGGCCCTACTAGCACAACAGAATTGCCAACCTTCTCGTACACCTTCTCATCAGGTGGCTGTAGCTGATCTTTTCTGCATTGGCCTTTTTTGATAGTTTGCTTCCTGCTTCTCCCTACTGAGTTCAATTGCCCTTGTATGCTGCACAAAGCTTTTCCAATCCTGTGTAGCAGGTGGTGCCTGGTGTACAACAGTATCTCATATTGTGCCCACATCTTAGTACACCCTTGACCTGAAGGGAGAATGAACATCTTCAAGACCATTTTAACCCTCATGGATCCACCATTGCAAACCTCGTCGCACCATGACAGCCCATGAGGTCCACCCATCAGATTATGCAAACGCAGTGGCAAGAGGCAGCTAGGCTGTTCTGAAACTGTTTTTCATGACTCCCATATAGCAACTTATCAACCATGCCCACCACAAAGAGGGGTGATGTTGACCTTCTATTAGAGGAAAAGTTGAGTTCAACTTGGCTTAGCAGTTTTCATGTCAATTGAATCTAGCCAGGCGTCAAAGTCATCTTCTAATAGGACTTGAGGGCTATCAGCTGTAAGACCCCTGGCAGTAGTCTGTGACTGGAAAAATGGCCCCACTGAATTGCTGCTCAAATCTAAAGTTTGATTTACATAATTAAATTGCTGTGCATGGTCTTCAGTCAATCCTTGAGATGCAATGTCAGGTTGGATAGGCACATGTGAAGGCTCAGAAAAATATTGGTTGAAAGCATCTTGGCTTTGTGAGAAGTCTCTTGGCATAGTCATACCTTTACCTGAATTGATGGGTGGCAGAGGAGCATCAAGCATGTCCAATAAAGCATCAAGCTCAGTCTCAGCAGTTTGGGCATCAAACTTGACCTTCACAGTTTCAGTGTGAGAAACTCCAGATAGATTCTCTGGCTCCTCCCTCTCATATT